>OGFD01000079.1_pt1 | contig 69008 bp, 93 predicted proteins | sample 1570851 | NCBI WGS metagenome assembly OGFD01 (sample SAMEA2582077, study PRJEB24529) | metagenome | biome: Human gut stool | place: China | collected 2011
CATCATAGTCGGCTTCTGTCACGCGAAACTGCATTTGCGCAAAACCAGTAAGTTTCCCTTCTTCGTTCTTCGTGGTGAAAAAAGCGGAAAGAATGTCGTCTTTGAACTGACTAAGCGCATCCGCATCGGTCAAATCAGGGGTAACTGTATAACTACCGTCCTCGTTCTTAACATATGATTTCACCTTGCAACCTCCACCTGGTGAAAGTACAGCACGGCCCTTAAAGTAAGTGATACGGTTGTATGCCAGTTCCGGAACGAACAGACGCTTGCGGAAATAACCGGATTCCATTTCCATATCTCCGTTTTCGTCTATCATACCACCGGAAACCCCTGTAATGAATTCACCGAAACGGGCCAAGTCACCTACCAAAACTCCACCTAGTAAGCTAAGTAAATGTTTTGTACTGTCAGGTATGTCTTTGCGCAAAAAAGTGGCCAACGACCTTAATGCTGAGAATACATTGCTGTCTGATGGGACGGTGGAATCGTTGGTCCTTATTACATACACGCCGCTTCCCCCTCCGCCGGTATAAGTCTGCCCCTTGTAAGTGAGGGAATCCACCTTGTCCTCGATTTCCCCGATACGGGAATAAGGCATACTCTCACCTATCGTGTAGACCGGTGAATCCCAAGGAATATCAAGATTCATTTCCCAGCCCAATACACGGGAGATGCGGCCGTTCTCGAAGTAGGTGTCGTCCACGAGGTTGATGCGCTGCCCGAACTCGAAGGTACGTGAAATAGGGTCTTCGTGTACCCAGTTGCTAGCCAAGGTTGTCGGATAGGTGCCGTCATCCTTCTTCACCTTGTCGGCGTGCTTCTGCGCCTTTTCCTTCAGTTCCTGCTCGGCGGCAGGGATATACTGGTCGGACACGAGTTGTATGTCGAAACCGGAAAGGATATATTCGTCTCCGTTGGCAGGGTACATCATATCGTCCGGCAACGGTCGGCCATAGTCCTCGTTCCTCACAATCTCCCAAAGCTGTTCGCCACGGGTCTCGTCCTTGGGTGAAGGGTTGAATAATACCTCAAACTCCAGCCCATTCAACAAACCTGATCGGAATCTGATTTTAAGATTTTCTTCTAACTTATACTCTTCCTTGAACTCAAGTCCGGTGTCCTTGTAGCGATAATATGTGACGGTTTCCTTGGTGCCATCCTCACTCTCTACTTTCTCAGTACGGGTGTGTACATCGGAAAGGGTACCAACCTGGCGAGGATAGACATCGTCGAAAACAACCACATCCTCGATAGCTTCTTCCTGTGACATGCCTTCGTATGCGTCTATATAAGGAGTGTCAGCCGGAAGCATAAGCCGTTTCTGGACTATTCCATTGATTACCACTTGCTCGTCGGTAGGCCGGTAGTTTGTAGGAATATTTTTAGTAGAACCAAACGCATAGATACGGGTGGCATAAGTGCCCTCACTTTCGCTGCGAGTGATATTTGACGCTTCAACTCCTCGCTCTATTTTCACGGCATCACCGAACTCATTTCGCCCAAAATGAATTACGTTATCCGTGATCCAGCAATCGCAGTTCCACTTATCCTCACCAGCCATGGAGAATAGGGCATCTAGCAGATTTATGTTATCATACGTCATCGCTACGGCCTTGTTCTCCACTGTATCATCTATGCTAAATGTAAAATCCGTCCCTTTATAGGTATACCCTAGCGCTTTCAAATTACGAAGGAATACCCCTAACTGAACGTCTAATGCCGCTGTAAGCGACCAAGAAGCCTCACCACCAGCTTGTTCTAGTGTATATTTGAAGATTTTATTTTTCCATTTCCAGTAGTAGGCGTTCATCTTAAGCTCGTAGTCATACCCTCCGGTGGAAGTGTTATAGGTTGGCTTCTGAAGGTCTGTTATCTCATAGATTTTCGCCAGCTTTCCACCGAGTGATTCATCCAATACGCCAGACAGATCTACGTAGTCACCCAGCTTGAACGGTATGGGAGATGGCACAGAAAATGGGAGGATGATGTAGTCCTCTTTCATTAGTGTGAACTTTCCCTTTGCCCCTTTATTAATGGGGGTAGAAAACCTTGTCTTTCCAGATATGTCCTTAATTTCAATCATATCCCCAAAGTTCATAAATAGAAAATGGAAGCCCTAAAAATCAAGACTTCCATTCGAAACAATAAAAGAAATGTTCGTTATTCGCTTCTATCCATCGGGTTTGGTTCGCAAAATTTCCCTGAAACCTTGCCAAAACAACGATCAGGACTTAGTCCATAGGACAGACTTTTCCCTAGGTAAACCAGCTTGTAAACTTCATTCCCTAATGTAGGAACTTTGATATTTACAGCACCTTTCTCCAATTCTTTCTGGAAGAATTTCTTTTTTGTTCGATAGTCGCTTTCCGAGCTTCCTTCAATCGTAAATTGCAAAGTAATTTCACGTGATGCCACCTTCGCATTATCCGTTATAACACGTTTCCCATGCTCTAATCGGCTTTCATTCTCGATATAGTTTTTCATCTCATTGAAACCGTCAATACTGTCAAGGAAGCCGTTTCCCATGCGTACGCCCCATGTTGTCCAGGCATCTTTTCCGTTAATAATCAAATCTCCACTCATATCAATACCTTTCCTGTTCCATCGTTAATAATCTCATAATAACCACTAATATTCTCTATACGGACAACTGCATAATTACTTATTTTAATACGGACATTGCCACCGTGCATGATAATTACTTTATAAGCTTTATCCGTACCTTGAAAAGTCAATTCAGCAGTACCGCCGATTATTGCCTTATCCTCGTTTACTGCTTTCACATTTTCTTCTATATGTACTCCGAATGACTCTACATTCCCTTTCATTGAGCGAAACATCTCCAGTGAAGGGTAATTAATACTTTTACAGAACTCACATCCCTGAGGAGAGAAAAAAAGCCACACAAGACTTTTCCAATCTGTAGCCTTAGATGATTGAGAACATGCTCCTAATCCTATCGCTTTATTTAAAATATCCTTTACTTCTATCATAATCTTGATGTGTTACGTTTTACTTCTTCTATATCTTTTTGTATCTGTTTAATTGGCTTAATAATCTCACCTGTATTTTCTCTGATTTGCTGCAATTCTAAATAGGAGTTAGCTAATATAGTGCGTGTTTCATCAGCAATATTACACATACCCTGCGTCTGAGTAATTAAACTGGAAATTGATCCGCGAAGTTCTGTAATAGCAATTGTCTGTTGTTGGGTAGCTGTTTCTATGCGAATGTTTGATTCATATACAGCAGTAAATCTCCCACTTAATTCACCAGCATCCTCATGAGTCATTTCTGTACCGAAACCTCTACCGGAGGCAGATTGTTGCTCTTTGGAGTCATCCTTCATAAGGCTATCAGCCCAACCAAATTGTTTATCCAACTCTTTCTGGAGTTCTTCAGCCATATTGTAGATATAATTTTGCTCCCATCCTGAAAGGACATTATCAGCATAGAATTCCTGAAGTTTTTGCCTTATTTTCTCCATTGATCCAGAAGCTTGAATTGCAGATTTAATAGACTCTGTAACCATCTGGCGCATTATATTTTTCACTGCGTCTTTTGCTGACTCGGCTCTATCTTCTCCGTTAGACCAAGCCTCTGCATATGCAGAAGCGAAGTCTTCTATAGCAGTTTTTACATCTTCTCCAAAAATAGCGTCTACAGCTTTTTCTTTATTTTCTTCAATCAAATTATTGATTTCTTCAATTTGCTGTTGCCATTCTTTAATACGGTCATTATCTGTCTTTTTTTTATCTTGTTCTTCCCTAATCTGTTGTTGAATGAGAACCTTTTGCTGTTCTAAAAGTTTATTTTGCTGATCAATTAAATTAGAAGCATCTTTAGAATATGCCTTTTCAATGGAATTACCAAGTCTCTCATATGATTTCTCAAGAACTTCAATTTGATCTTGTAATTCTTGAATGCGTTTTTCATTCTTTTTATCATGGATTTTTGCTATAGAAGAAGCAAGTGAACTAACCAAACCTATAGCAGCACCTGCTGCTGCTCCCCAAGGGCCAAATGCAGATCCAGCTTGTGCTCCTTGCATTGCAGAATTAGCAGCATCCATAGCAACGTTAATACCATCTGCAATATCTGTAAAAGTATCATTACCAAAGGCATCACCAAGAGAAGAAAATGTATCAGAAAGGAATGATCCTACCTGCATAATATCGTTCATGCCTTCTTGAATATCAAAGAGGGACTCTTTCAGCTTCTTTGTATCATCTCCAGACATGAAGATTTTCTTCAATCCGTCTGCAACTTTATCATAAGACGGCCTTAAATCATCCGCTGCCTTTTTGTTATCCCTTAATGCATCAGAAATATTCTTTAGTTTTTCAGGTGATTGGCTCCATACTTCAAAAGTTTCTTTGGTTATACCCAATTCTAAGCCTTTTTCTTCATTCCATTCACCGGATTTCAAAAACTCTAAAGCAGCTTTACCTTTCTCATTGATATCTTGTAAATCTTTTAGAGTTTTATCCTTCATATCACCGAACAACAGAGAAATTGACGATGTGGTCTTTGCAGCTTCAATATCTAAATTAGAAAGAGTACGTTTAGTTTCTTCATCTATGCTTTTTTTCTCCCATTCGTTCTTTCCTTTCTTCTTTTCTTCACTCAGTGCTATAATAGCATTGCGTTTATTAATATATGTTCCATAAGCTGCAAGATATTCGTTCATGGATGTCTTTAATTGCTCAGGAGTAAAACCACCTTCAAGTTCAGAAATACCTTTATCATATTTACTTTCAGCATTGGTATATCGTCTTGAAATTTCAATAGATTGTTCTTGTGTAAGTTTTTCGCCATTTTTTGCCAACCACTCCCTCTCTAATTTCTGAATTTCTGTATATTCTTTCTGATAATCAAGTTCTATCTGCTTACGTTTCTTTTCAGCCCCATCTTCCATCAGATTGATTTCATCCTGCTGATTCTTAAATCGAAGCTGAAGGAGTTCTTCTGCAAGCTGTTGCTGCTCTTTCTTTTGTCGCTCGGCATCTTTCTTCGCATCATTCTCTTGTTTGGCCAGAGTGTCTCCTGTTATACCACCGAGCGATTTATATGATTTTTCTGCCGCTTCCAACTCTTCTACAGCTTTCTTATAGGCTGACTCAGTACCTTTTTTAGCATCCTCTACAGCCTTTAATTTTGCTTCGTAAACAGCTTTTGCTTCTTTATATGCTTGCTGATACGACTTTTCCGATGCTTCCCTTTGCGATTCCAGGCCAAATATGGTGCCGTCAATCCCTTTTAGCGCTGCTTGCGCATTATTGAACCGTATTTGAACGTCAATAGGAATTGTTGCAAAAGGAAAATTCTTAATTTTTTCTTGCTCTTCCTGCAATATTTGTCTTGCTATATTGTATTCGCGTATAATCTGCTCACGATTACTTCTTGCTTCCATTAGCTTGACTTCTACAGGTTTCGAGTTTTCCTCTGTTTCCTTTTTCAGTCGATTATATTCGCTCAGGGCTGATTCCCACTTGTTAAGATTTGCTTTTGCTGATTCTATTTGTGAAGCAATTAATGGGGCACCTTGCCCGGCATTTTTTAAAGAAGCATTTAATGATTTTATTTTCTCCTCCCATTGTTGTATATTCTTTAGTATGTTTTCATAACTGTTCTTGTCTCGTTCCTTATTCAGTTCTTTATTTGCTTCTGCAAGATTGAGTACAGCCAGTTGTTCACGGGTATAAGCAGAAGAAAGTGCAGGAGAATACCTTTGCAGTTCCTCATAGGCCTTTATCTTTGAAAACTCTGTTTCTGTCTCATCTTGGATAACGCGTATCAGCTCTTCTATCTTTTTCTTGCGTTCCTCTTCCTGATTCGCAAAATTCTTTTGTTCTTCATTGAATTTTTGCTGTGCCTTTTCCGATGCGGTTGTGCTGTCATGAAAGGCCCACATAGTAGCAACAAGCCCGGCAAGAACCGTAGCTACCAGTACATACGGGTTAGCTTTCATAACCGTATTCAAAGCCTTTTGGGCTATCGTTTGAGCTTTAGTAACCAGTATTGCAAGTTCCATTCTGGCCGTTAATGTATCCTGAGCTATTCGCACTACAATAAGAGCGGTTTTATATGTCCCGTATGTAGCAATCAGTCCTATCAAAATCTTACCAACAGTTTCATAGTTCTCAATAAGACCTTTCAATCCTGAAATACCTGCAGAAGCAATTCCCTGAGTATCTTTTCCAATCTCATTCAACATTGTATCCCAAGCATCTCCAAGGTTACTCAACTGACCTGTAAGAGACTTAGACTGTTCTTGCATCAGGTTATAATAGATTCCTGATTCACTAGTCATATTTTTGAAGGCCTGTTCTACTTCTTTAAATCCTACCTTGCCTTCCTTTACCAAACCGGAAACTTCGTCCTTTGTAACACCAAGAACCTTTGCCAGTTCTTCATAAATAGGGATACCACGTCCTGCAAATTGACGAATATCTGTAGCATAAGCTCTACCCTGCGTCCTTAATGTACCATAGAGATAGGCTATTTCACTAAGCTGGGAGCCAACACCGGCGGCTACATTACCCAACATTACAAGCTCATCACCCACATTTTCAGCAGACGAGCCGTAAGCAATCATTTGCTTGGCAGAAGATGCTACCCCTTGAAGGTCGAAGGGTGTCTTTGCTGCAATATCCACAAGCTCTGACATCAGTTTATCCGCTTTTTCCTTACTTTTTAGCATGGTTGAAAAAGCAATTTCAAGCTGCTGGAATTGTCCTCGTACATTGACAAGTTCTGTAACAAAGTTTTTCAAGGCTGTTACTCCACCTATTACACCAAGTACTTTAGTTAAGGAAACGGACATTTTATCATTTGCTTCGACCGTTTCGCCTGCTTCTTCCTTAAAGGCTGCATATTCATCCTTCAGTTTCTTTACAGAAAGACGGGCTTCAGCCTGCTGCTGAGTCAAACCAAATAAAGTAGCTTTTTCTTCATCGAGAGTCTTCTTTGCAGATTGGTATTCTGATAATAAGCCTGCAGCTCCCGTCGGATTTCTTTTTAAAGCTGTTTTATAAGCATCGCCCAACCGCTTAACATCATGTTCTACGTCTTTGACAACTCTTTTCTGGTCAATAATTTTTTGAGTAAAATCATTTACAGATTGTGAGGCATTGTAAATATTGGATTTAAAGTCTTTCTCCATCACTGCGCCAGCTTTAGCCGCCTCAGTTACCAGTCCCATCATCTGCTGGCGGGTGGATGCCAGTTGCGTTTCTAAAGCCTTTGCAGCTGCAGGGGATTTGTTTACGTCCATTTTTTTGAGCTGGGCTTCCAGCTTTTCACATTCTTGTCTTAGCTTTACGACCTGTTCCCAGTCACTTGATACACGGAATACGAGTGTTGCCATAAATAAAAATCTAAATATTAATGCTTAAAATTATGATATAAGCAAATAGTATTCAGACTTTTTGAAATCAAAAACGAAACAACTTGGCAATTGTCGTGTAATTTAACTTCTATTTTTGAATAATTAGACTCCATCTCGGAATAGAACAAAAAAGGCGCACCATTATGATGCGCCCGATTGTCAATTTGTTCTTTAATTTATATCAGAGCCTCACGGCTGGAATATCAAAACTTGACATTTGCCATTCTTTTAAGTATCTCATTGTATTTTGATTGTATGATAGCTCTTTGCTTTTCTGATGCTGTAATTATCTTTCCTTTATACTTTCGCATTACAGATTCATTTAAACCTATTTCCTTTGCGAACTTACTGGCATTGATGAACGGAAATGCCTCAAAAAATCCACTTAAGTCATACACATACTCCACAGAATAGCCAGCTTTATACCAACTTGGAAATTCACCATGTTTTTCTTTGTAATATTCTGCCTGTTCCTCTAAAACAGAAATAAAGTCCTCTTTCGCTTCTTGTTCTGTAAGCCCAAAGCCATACGCACCGTTTACATCTTCAGAATAGATAGAGATTCCTCCATCATCTGCTTTTTCAATAATAGCCTGAATCTTCTTCATAATCGTGTATTTTAAGTTTTGTCAATTAAATGCACCCACCGAAGTGGGTGCTGTTCTTTTACTTCTTTAACCCCGCCTTTTTCATCATGCTGTCAAGAGTACCTTTAGGTATCTCTTTGGCCGGATGTCTGCCTACAGGGATAAAGTAGTCAAAGTCGGGATGAACATACTTGTGATGTTTCTTTCCCTTTTCGATTGTCCAGCCTGCTGACTCAATCAACTTGTAAAACTCTGAAAACTTCATAAATCAAAGAACTTTTAATTGACAATGCAAAGGTAACATTTTCGTTACTATTAAGCAAACTTTGTAACGTAAAAAAGTAACGTTTCTGTTGCTTTTTAACATTCTAATAGAGCCATATCTATTTCTTGTTTCTTCTTCTGCGCGAAGCCATGTCCTTACCCTTTACCTTTGTAACCTTGGTCCCGGTAACGGTATGGAGCTTATCGCGCTGCATTAATACTAAATTCCTGTATGGTATCTCATAGACCACTTCCCGGTATGACAGGTGCAGATTTTCCATGAACGACGCAATCTGTCCCAGGAGAGTATCATTTCCTACAACCTCGGTTTCGCTGCCAGCAGGCTTACGTTCTTCGCCAAGCTGACAGCTTTCAGAAAAACCTTTGAGTCAATCATGGACAATGCTTCCTCCAAAGCGTTCACGTTCTCTTCGTATGTTCCATTGGCTAACTCCTCACTCAAACTCTCATCACCTGTAATCAACCACGATAATGCCTTACTATAGGCTTTACTCTCTCCTAAAGAGAACAGAACTTCTTTCAGATTGTCCGCTTCTTGTACTCCAGACAAATGAGAGATTGCACCTGATAAATTGTTAACAGTAGGAGGATAAACAGTATATGCTTTCCCATTAACAAATACTGTTCTAAAGTCACTGCCAATAATAGATTCTGATATAATTTTTGCTCCTTGATTCATAACTAAAAGAAAAAGGGTGAAGCCGAAGCCCCACCCATTAAACATCCTGAAAACTAACCGCCACTTTCTTGAGCGAGAGTTATTTTCTTCTCAACGGTCTTGAAAGCATCAGACAGGGAGGTAGGTATACTTCCTGACTGTGTGGTATAGCCTGCCTTTGATACTTCATAGGAAACGGATATCCCAGATTTCACCCTCTTGGTCTTGACCGTTTGCCCGTCCAGCTTTACTGTTGCATCTGAAGGCGTTGCTACGACCTTTACATCAGTTCATGCCTCTTTAACTTCTTCGGAATCGAACCAATACTCCGGCGCAACTGCCGAATTTTTCGGCTCTAACTCCACAGCACTGACGGGAAGACCGATAGCCTTATCGGTAGTTGCTTCTCGGGCACCGATGTCGGCACGAGGAATGACGCAATACTGATCATCATCGGTCATGGCAACAATCAGTTTTTCAATATTCACCTTACCACGCGCACGTTTCCATCCTTTGTCAGTATTGATAACATCACCACCCATGAGGTCTTTCTTAGTTGGGTAATCGTATTCTCCAATGGTGAAATTGACAGTTACATCACCCATTTCCTTTTCGCTTCGATAAGTCTGTCCCGTGAGCTGGTTTTTATAATTAGTCCGGCTTGCTTCCGCTTCTTCGAGCGTCCAGGTATCCTGGTGAATATTCTTGACTTCCTTCAAGGTCTCCCCCTGCAAAAGAGTATACAAAGCCTGTCCGGTCAAATCTTCTGCAATAGCACTTGTTTCACCATACCAAAGTTTCTTGATATTTACAGCTGTTATTTTCTTTGCTTCTGCCATATCATTTCACATTTAAAACTTCAAACAAAATTCTTACATTCACATAATGACACTTCAAGGATGTGTCCTCCTCTATTCCGATTGACTCGATAGAATAATGATAGGTGGTACCATCATAGCGTCCGGTTATGCCGTCGAATAGCTCTTGCGACTGTTTCTCCAGTTCGTTCAGCCGGATGGTATTGGCTTCACCTTCTTTCAAGTCAGGAACGCAAAGGTTCACCTCAACGAAGGATTTCTTCCAGTACGTCCCCGGCTGCTGCTTCTTGGCGTGAATGACAATCCTTTCGGACTTCATCGCACCCGTCAGCTTCTTGCCGTGAGGAACAATGTCAATACCAAAAGGCTGGCAATCTCGGTAAAGTATATTTGCTATGTCGGTAGTTACTATCATTTGACTTCCTCCTTCAATCGTTTCTCAGCGTATAGAGCCGCACCAGTTGATACTTCATAGCCTTTAGATTCGACGTGCGAGGCATACTCAGCATCGTTTCTAATCACCAATCCGTCATCCTCAACTGAATACTTATTTGACTTACGGAGTGTTCCGGTCCGGTTCTGATAGTTGCCATTCTTTACAGCGTAATCGACAGCCTCTTTACCAACCTTCTCCTCAACGGTTTTCACCTCGGCATAACCTTGTTCGAAAAAGCTATCCACGTCCGAAAAATCAAACTTCACATCCATATCTCTGAGTAACCAAAATAGTTTGTATTCTTCACCATGTAAACTTTGCCAGTTCCACGGACATTCTCACCGTCCATACATCTGACTTCATCACCAGCACTCAGTGAGATTTTCTTCTCACAGACTACGTGATAATTCGGTCGGAACACCTCACCGTTCTCCGAAGTAAACTCTTTGGTAGAGTTGTCGTCACACCGGCACTTACATACGTCCTGCCAGCTTTCTCCGCCGGTTCCGGGGATAGGTCGGCCAAACTCGTCTGTTTCCATCGGAATGGTGACTTTAACCTGTAATGTATGGGGCGCGAATATCATAAGAATCTGACTTTAGGTTTATCGCTTAACGTATCTTCAAGGCCGTACCTCTTGCACAAAAACGAGTAGTATTCCTTTACTCCCTTGATGTCCCAGGACATAGAGAAACCGTTCTCGCTGATGGAAGTGGCACGTAGCAATAGAGAGGGGATGAACTTCGCCATAGTCACCGAAACCAGTCCGATGTTTGACGGGCCCATCTCATCCTCTCCGCTTATCCCTGAAGACAGACTTATCTCCAAAAGGTCAGCCTCCGACAAGTTAATGCCGAAGGTCTGAAACTTCTGTGATATGTAGTCTTTTACTGTCATGCGTTCATGGTTGACAAATCGAAGTTCACAATCAGGTTCGGATTCGCAATCTGTGGAATCCACTCTGCAGTATATTCCAGATAACGGCCGTTACCATCCTTGTAACCGGAAATAAGCATGTCACCGTCAGCCTGAGTGTAGTTACGACCCGGCACACCGTCCACAGCCTCGTACGGAGTATGAAAACGCATGTATCCTACCTTATCCTGCGGAATCAAGGTAATATGGTCGTCTGCATAAATCTGCACATTTTTGCCAGACTGATCAAGCACATAGTCTTCCTTAATTTCGATGGCCGGAAGCCCAATACCTGTAAACACAGAAGAGGCCAGTTGGGAAGTAATCAACCCGGTTGACATATACATTTCATTACCAGTGAGCTGCATCTTGAACTTGTCCCCGAACTCACTTGAACCAATGATATTCTTCACAAAAGTACCTCGTGACATAATCATTTTGGGAAATACACCGTAAATAGACCTCAATTCATTTACCTTCTGTTGCAGATAGGTAATGAAGTTGGACTTGGCTTCTGCTTCGGGTGTAATGAACTTGAACGGAAGTTTAATATCCAAAAGGTCGATGCCGCCGGCATTGTCGTCCTTGTTCTTCACTTGGGCCTTGCCAGTCATCAACAAAGAGCCTACGATAATGTCCATACGCTTGTGCGGTGCCAGCAATACCTGACGGTAATCGTCATAGATGAAGTCCACGATGTCACGCATGGCGGCCTTCTGGTCTTCCGGTTTAGCAGCATTATACTTGTCTATCAAGTCCTGCAAGTCTGACAAACGGTCGATTGAGATTTGGTATCTATCACCCAAATAGGCAATCTCACCATACCCGGAACCGATATTTCTACGTTCACGAATAGGCTTTTCACCATAACGGGAATTGATGGAACCAGCCATCACACCAGTAACCTGTCCGATATAGTCCTTGAACACACGAGTAGTAGTTCTACGGAAATCCAAATACTGCTGCCAGTAGATAGTGTCCTTTCGTGTTTGGAGGACACGCTGAATCACTGCATTTACAATGTTCGGGTCATTAAACAATGTCTGAATAGTTAGCATCATATCTTAGTCCTCCTTTCTTTATTTTGTTGCAATAATACCTGCAGCTCTCAATGATGCAAGGAGAGCGTTCAACTTGTCTTTCTCATCACCGCCTGCTGCATCATCCACTTTTGCTCCTTGTTTTACCAGTCCTAAAGTGCTTGAGTTTGCAGCTTGATAGGTGGTGTTATTGTCCGTCCAAGGAACTTCTACATACGCTTTTCCACCTTCCAATGATACCGGGTATTTCTTTCCGCTCTGAGTGAATCCTAATTGTATTCCTCCCATTACAGAATCAGAAGCTTCAGGTAGTTCATATGAAACACCTTCCGGTGATTGAACACCTGTAGCGTTAAACTGGAAGTGTGGCATATTAGCCTTATCAATATCTGCGAAAGGCATTGCCAACTTGGTAGGTTCGATTTCAAACGCACGCATCAGAAGAGCAACCAATACGATACCATCCTCTACCTGCTTTCTTTCATACAAAGCCGAGTTTGCAATAACTTTTGGAGTTGTTCCGTCTGCAGCTGTCGATTCGTAAAGAACTGTTCCAGCTTCTAAAGTTTCGCCAAAATCTGCAGCTAACGTCAATTTATCAAAAGCTTTATCAGCCTTGTCTATAGCGTTGATTGTCGCTCCATGAGCACCGTTACCCAAGTGCATACCCTTATAAGCCAAAGAGCCTTTCTTAATTTTCAATGTGGTATTGGAACCAGTAGTGAACTTCTCATATACTTCAACACGAATAGCTACCTGAGCGGTTTTCTTCACCAAGTCTGCTGCAATCGGTGTGAATGAAGGAAGCCATGATCCTACAACTAGGTTGGTTGTGTCCAGTTTGTACGGACCTCTGCGTCTGCGTCCGGTTTCTACGTCGTAGCGTTCTTCCTGCTCGACTTCCGGTTCAAGATTGTACTTAAATCCTGCTGCCATAAATTACTTGTTTTGTTGTTCGACAATTTGTTTGGTGTCCGCCTCAATCATCTTGGCGAACTCGCTTGCTTCCTTATCCTGCTTCTGTTCAGCAGTCTCAGGAGCTTTTGCAAATTGAAAGCCGCTGTTAGACATATCCTGTTTCATGTCCTTGAAATAAGTGTCCAAGTCTGTGTTCTCTGGAATGTTGCGGTCTTTCAGCATAAATTCGGGAATACCGTACTTCTTCGCCACTGCCGAAATCTGAGAATTGCGCTGCGCCTGCGCTTCATTTTCCTCCATTTGGGCCAGCTTGTCGGCAAACGGCTTGATACCGGCGGCGATACCATCGGCGATCATCTTTGCGATGTCTGTCTCCTGCGGCTTTGGAGGGTCGTTTGGTTTCGGTGGTTCTGGTTTCGGATTCTCGATTGGTTTCCCGTCTTTCAGTCCATGCTTCTTTTCGTAGTTTGAAACAGCGGAAGTCTGCGCCTGTCCTGCACGGAAATCACCATAGTTTTGAATTACGTCCTGAAATGAGATACCCTCGACGATGGAGGTCACCTTCGTTTCGTCCGTTACACCCTCAGCCTTTTTCGTAGCTATACGGGTAAGTGTAGCAGTGTCCACCCCAGGAAATTTCTGTTGCAGTCCTGCCAAGATTTGTTCAAAGATTGTCATACCGTATGAGTTTAATTAATAATTTCATACGGTAAATTTACTTATAGAGAAAAGGAAGGGGAAATTTTAAGGCTAACGATACGAAACAATTAAGAGAATGTTCGTTTTTAGGCAAAAAGAAAGCGTAACTACCGGAGTAATCACGCTAAAATATAATTGTTGATAGTTCTGTTACAGCTTTTTTACTGTACCATAAAATCAAATTTAAATATTTTCTTTCATCCAGTCCGTAACTTCTTTTTCTACTGCATATGTTCCCCATGCATCGTTATTTACTTTCATTACTAAAACTGAACCGCCATGTTCATTCATTATAGAAGATATACCATCTCTTATGTCTGTTAATTTCGAATCAGATTGAACAAACCACACATTTTCAATAACACGTGCCCATTTGGGGTAACTACGGATACGTTCTGATACTTGATTATAATCATCTTGATTATTTAAATGAAATGAGATTAAATAACTATCCATAAATTCACTCCTTAGATGCTTTAAAATAATAACCAACAATAAAACCCAAAGGTCCTGAAAGAACACCAGACACAGTTACAAGCATATCTTTATATTCATCAACGGTAAAGCATTTTATTAAGCCTATAAAAAAAACTATACCTATTACAATAAAAAATGCCCATACATACAATTGGGCTATATAAGTTCTAGTTGACTCCTTTCGAGTATCAGAAGTCATATTTTTATCAGTATTTACACTTACTTTATTTTCAACTTGAACAGTTGTTTCCGTACTTGATATTTCAGCATTCTTACTTTCTGGCATAGATTCATTAAATAAATTTGTTTGCAAATATAAGCAAAAGAAATGATTCCTTGCTTTTATTTAGAGTAAACTTGAGTAATTACAACAAGTTTATAGCCGATAGTTCCTCTGTCAGCGCATTAATACCTTTCTGAATCTTCTCCAATTGTTGCTTACGTGGTTTGTGTACTCCAGCCGCATAATGCCACAACTGGCGCTCATTGATTCCGGTGATCCGGCTCAAAGCGGCCTTTGTGAAAATACTGCTGTAATAGTTGATAAAAGTGGCCGCGTCTATTTTGAACTTCAAGGTGAACTCTCCTTTGAGAACCTCACAAGGGTTCGGGTTGTCCTCCAGATACAAGTCTATGGCTTCCTTCATGTTCTCCTCAATTTCTCTTATGTTATTACCGACCGTAATAACCGGAGCACCTTCAATGTAAGCACTGAGATTATTCCCAGCATGTTCGACAATCACTTCTACAGTTCTCATATTGACCTCCATTTTATAATTTAAGAAAAGAGGCCGGGGCTATTTTAGCCCCGCTTGCCTCATAATGCTGTAATAAGTGCCTTTCTCAACGCCTTTCTTTCCATGATTCGGAACGACTACCGTTATTCCATCTTTCTCAAACTTCATGTGGCTGCCCTTCTGGCTCTTTAGAATGAAGCCGTTGTCAAGCAACATAGTTACAACCTCTTTAACTGATTTGTAACTCATAGCGTTTCTGACTTTATTACTCTGCAAATATAGTAAAATAACGAATAATTAAAAAGAAAATCTATTCATTTTTTTACTATAACAGAAAATAGCGATACCCCCAAAAGGTACCGCTATTCAATTAGTCAGTATTTTAGATTTCTATCCGTATAATTTGTATAAACCTCGTAATTTTTCTGACTTGATTGTTCTATTCTTCAAATTGTTTACTAGAACTTTTGAGAAAAGAAAGCTGTCTCTGCTTCTCAATATCGTTCTTCTGGTTCTCTGCCTGTTCTTCCTTGATGGCTTCGATCTCGTCCAAAACAGAATCCACGTTCCCAACAAAGGTGATGGCCCGCTGCTGCGACCAAATCTCCCCGTCCTTGGCCTTGATTGCCGTGTCTATCTTGTCTTTGATGTCCTCCAGTTTATATGGCTGCATTTGTACATCCACGTCAATAGTCTCGGAGGCTGCTTCAAGAGTAGTATTCACGGATCCCAAAGCTGAAACAAGGAAGTTCACACGTCGTTGCATGAACTCGCCGACGGTTTCGTTCAGGTTCTCTACATTCAGGTGGGTGGACATGAACACATAGTCAAAAGTAACACCGGAGACAGCGTTGCCAGTACCCTTCAATGAATCGAAAGAGATGCGCGGTGTATTGGTCAGTCCGTATATCTGGCTCAGCAAGGTTTCCACCTCGAACTTTACGGTATCGGGCACTTGAGACCAAGTAAGGTACTGAGCATTTGCTCCCTGGCCGGTCAGCTCGACCACCCGGTTCTTGAACTCACCGGAAAAATTCTCCACATTTCCAAACAACATAAGGATGGGGAAAAAGTGATAGTCGATGCAGTCAGCGTAGTTTGAGAGCAGCTTCTCCAGCCGGACGCGCATGCTCTTTATCTTCTCGCAATACGCTTCCGGACGGTACATGTAGATTACCGGCATCTTCTTGAATCCATGAGCGAACGAGCCTTTGTCGGTCCAGTTACTTGTCAGCTCCCACTGATAGACCATATCCTTGGTGATGGTCATGAAGCAGGTTATCTCCACATCGTCCAAGTCCTTCTTCTTGTATTCACGGGACAAAGCAACCAAATCACCCTGGTCATTGAAGAAGGGATAGAGCCTGTCACCACGGAAAGGAGACCAGATAGCACTCTTCAGACGGTATTCAGGTTTTGACTTGCCAAAGATTCCTGAAATCTTTCGTTTGAGTTTTGCCCAAAAACCATCATCTTTTACAACATACCAGTATTCGGCCACTTCCTGCTCGGCCAGCCATGCCCGGACGACTTTCTTATTCTGGTATTTCAGCTTGTTCTTCTTAAACACCTGCTTCAAGGCAGAAAGAAGATTTTCTTCTGACTGGTCCGGCTGACAATCAAGAACCGGTTCGGTTCCGACTGTGAAGGCTGTCTGAATGTTCACGATGTCCTGCTCGATAGGAAGGGCAATTCGATTCGGATCAACTTCTTTCCTTACCGCCGGTTCCACATATTCTTTCCCTGTTGTCGGGTCTGTAATCCGTTTCTCAGGCTGGGTAGTGATTTTGATTTTCGGATACTTTTCTTCATCAATCACAATTTCATGTTTGTTTGGGTTCCAATCGTTATAAAGAGCATGAGCATTAGGAAGCTCAGTCTTGCGCCCTTTCTTCAGATAATAGATTTTTCTCTCTACATCCGGCAAAGCTAAAATTTCTTCTAAGGTCCTCATATATTAATTTTTAATGTCCAAATACTCCTGATATGTCTTTCGGTTTCATAATCCTACCGAGAAGTTCTCCCAGCACATAGTAACGAGCAGCATCTATGCCGTGGTTATCGTGATCTTCCGGCTCGTTGATATAGTTTCCGTCCTTATCTTTTGCCCATACATAATTTCTGAACTCTCGTTGAAGGTTATAAGAACGCTTGGTGATGAAGATTTCCATACCTTGCATCTTGTCTATACCGGCATTGACTGAACCATTACCCTTTTCCACTGGATAAATCTTAATTCCACCATTACTGATTTCCTGAATGAGTCGTGGGTCTGCACTGTCAGCAATCACTCTCAAATTCCACGGGCGTAGCGTCTTTATAATATCTCCCGAAAGCAATCCGGTACGATAATCCACTTCATCCAGATACAACGCATTATCTATTATTCCGCATCGGATAGCTGCTGTAGGGTCATTAGTATAACCAAAATCCAGCCCGATTCCGACCTTCTTACACCACATGGGGAACTCATCCACTATACCCCATTTCTTGAATACGGCACCTTCAGCTACATCTGCCCAACGGCCGATAACCACATGGGCGTATTTTTCAGGATTCTTCTCCTTCATTTCCTTGATTTCTCTCAGAAATTCAGGAGAAAGGTTCTCGATATTGTCAAAGTAGGTAGTATGGATATGAAGTACATTGGGATGAGTTGATATCTGTACCTGCACGCCATCAATCTCCACCAATCGATGAGTGTTCTCGATGTATTTCTTGTAGATAAAGTGATTAGAGTCACATGGATTCATAATGATGATTATCCGGTTCTGAATTCCCTTCTTACGGATAGAAAGCATGATCTTATCAAACTCTTCCTCGCTGGTCCATTCTTCTGCTTCATCACAGACAAAGGTGGTGATACCCTGAATTGATTTCAGCTTGGCCGTCTGGTTTCCGGAAGAAGTCTTGATACCACGGAACATGATACGACTGCCGGTCATCCGGTTTACAATATCGGTTTTGGTTGTCTTGAAATACTTCGTTGTTCCGTCCAAATCTATCTTTTCCATCATTTCCGGAATGATAGACATCCCGGCAGATACCATCGTGTAACGGGTATAAAGAATCTGGTGGACAATCTTCTCTACGGGTGTCATTTCAAATGTAAGCCGCTCGATGAAAGTGGAAGCATTGAAAGACTTCCCCGATCCACGGCCACCGGTGATGAGAATGATAAACTTTTCCTTATCGGTGTATAACGGATGATATATCGCCTGGGGTACAATCATTTCAGCTTGTCTTTAATCCATGAGTCAATAGAAATTCCGTGGTCAATATCCTTTGGAATATCTGCATCTTCGTCCTGCCGGCGCTCAACCTTCCTCCATTCTTCATCATGGTGATACAGCCAGACAGACATTGCCTGAAGGTTCGGAGCCAGCTCGCTTTCGCTCACCTGAAGTTCTTCTTCTCCGGTCAGATTGCCGTCTTGGTCTTTCAGCTTCCTTACTACGGTACTCTTTGTCTTGATACCGCCCAAAGCCACCGCAAGGAACTTCGCACGCACAGCGGCGGTGATTGTCGCACGCCCGCGCGCTAATACTTCACATAATTCAGAGTGCTCATTCTTCTTTTCACAGAACGTCTGAGGAGCCAGGCCTAACGCAAAAGCAATTTCTCTGTCAGTGAATCCCTTTTTGGCATACGTTTCCACCTGAGAGAGGAATTCCTCACTCTTGTAATCGAATTTTGGCTTTCTTCCAGTATGTTTACTTTTTTGAGATTCACTTTTCATAATCCATCATCCGTTATTGTTACCCATATAAATGCGGCGAGAAACAGGCTTATCACCATAAATATCAATTCCTCTCTTTGAGAAATAGCTATCTATCCTGGCCGCATATCTTTCCATTATAGACTTCGTTCTGTCTCTTATACTTCTTTGTCTGTCTGTACCAAGCCCGTATTGCCTTCCGGCGTTGTACATTATTCGTCTTGACTGTTGATACAACTGACTATATGTTTTTCTTCTAACTCGGCTTTCCTCCTAAAATTTCATGTTGTTATTCAATTCTTTCTACCTGTTCATCAAAAACCTCACCCTTGACAAACTTAGAGTAAGGATCATAACCAAATCTTTCACAGAATGCAGCTTTGGCTTCAAAAGTATCAAAGGAAAGCATCAGATAAGCATCCATATCCTGAGCCTGTTTCTGGGCTGCATTCTTCACCTGCTGCTTTACTTCTTTCATGTGGGCTACCTTTTCAGCTCTTTCCATCTGTTTTGCGGCCTTTTCGGCTTCCTTCTGTTCTGTGACTGGTGCCATCATATCTTCCAAAGCATTTGCGATGGAGTTTTCTTCCTCTGTCTGGAGAAGGAAATCACAGCCAATCATGTTAAGGTCGGCAGCTGTCAGGCCGGCATCCTGGTAATCAATATCTGGAACTAATCGCGCCAATGCGTCATAGTCCCATGCACCCTGCGCGTTTGGATTGTTCATCAGGATGTTTAATTCCTTTTCCTGCTTTTCGTCCACGTCAATGACATCTACACGGATTCTGTAATCGTTCTCAGGGAATTTCTGCAGCTCATCCATGACTGTTAGACGCTGATGGCCGGACACGACAGTAAGGCCAGTTCGCTTGTTGACTACGATTCCACCAACCAGACCGAACTTCTTAATACCCCGCTTCAATGTCTTACGGGATTCCTCAGACAGTTTCCTGGGGTTATAATCAGCGAAGTGAATGGCGGAACGATTAAGTTCCACCGATTCACTCTTTATGTATTTGCTTAGTTCCATACCTATTGTTTTTGTTTATGCTCCCAAAGGATTCTCTCAGCCATCGGGAACACCTTGTAAATTCTCTGTAAATCCTGCGGGTAGTTCTTCTCCAGCCATAACATACAATCCAAATTGAAGCCTACACCCGAACTAGCCTTGAGTGAATACCTCACAGGCTCCGGTAGGCAGTTCTGCTTCATGTAGGACAGGATGTCTTTCTGAGTCCAGTCGGCCAAAGGATAACACATACCGTTGTTCTCATACCCGTTTGCTTCGTAACCTTTCAGCATGAGGCGGCGGTTCATGCCGTCAGCCTTCTTCATTCCCAAGAATGTGTAGTAAAGCCCGTATCTGAGCTGCATTGCCTTCACCACATCGGCCAACTTCAGCAACTTCACTTTGGGATTCGGCACACAATACAGGCCACCACGAAGAATGTACGTAAGATTCCAGTGAGGTACCTGGACGAATTCTATTTTGGGATATTTGGCTTTTACCCAACCGATCCATCTTTCAATATGCTCTAAACCTTTGACGAAATACATGAACACACAGACGACTCTATCAAACTTTGGGTAGATCATGTCCAGTAAGACCAAAGAATCCTTACCCAAGGACAGAAACAGCAAAACCCCGTCAGTCTTCTGTCTGACGAGGTCAATATGGCTGTATGTCCTTTCTTGCAGTGTCATTTATTAACCAGCTTCTAATCCTAAACCCTTACGGACCTCGCGGTACTTCTGATTATGATTCATAAATTGTCCGCTACCCCCTGTAAAAGAACGGTTGGTGGTATTGCCTAAATATGCACCTGTAATACTATTAACCTGTGAACGTAAACTTCGATTTTGTCTTCGAGCCATATCTTTCTTTTTTAAGGTTAAACATTCTATTGACTAACACCATTTATTTCTAACACTTTACCTAAGTCGTAAACAATATCCATCTTGTCATATTCTTCGCCTGTTTTCAGGTCTTTAAGTACAATCATTTCATTGTTCTCGTCTACAAAATCAAGAAAAGAGATGTTTTTGATTTCTACCAGTGCAGTATCTCTGTTTTTGTTGTAACCGACATAAAAACGAATTGCATCAAATTTTATTGCATCAAATGTCCCATCTTCTTGGTATTCGATATATTTCTTTTCACTTCTTGGTCTTAATTCTCTAAATTCTTGTTTCTTTTTGCCTTTAATGATTTCATCAAACCATTTTTGTTGAATAATCAATGTCAATATTTTCATAATCGTGTTATTTTTAGAATTTTAGTCGCGGGTAATGGATTTGAACCACCGGCCTTCACCAAGTCAAAGTGACGAGCTAACCACTGCTCTAACCCGCGATGGTATCTATACAAAGATACCCTATTATGAAGACAATTTTGAATAACAATTGAACGCATACGAAACAATTTGCTAATTGTTTGGTAATAAATCAGGGTCGTGTTTATTGATGATGCTTTCAACAATTTCTTTTGCACATTCTATACCGGATTTATACCCTCTGGCATAGTCTGTCCTAGTAGACAAGTAGCTTGTATCATTATCCAGCCACTCGATTATTTCTTGCAGGATTTCTTTCTCTTTCATAACCATCTTAAATAGTGGTAACCCGAAGGCTACCGAGTTTATAACCAAAGTTTCTTTGCCAGATCGAAATTCTTTTGAGCTTCGTTTACCGCTTTTTTAGCATACGTCAAAGAATATGAGTGCTCACGTGGATATTTGCCAGATTTCAACCCCTCGTGGTACTCTTTAGCTGCTGCTAACTTATGCTCATAATAGTCCACGCTTTCAGGCATTGAAAGATTTATGGTGTCAGCTTTGTTTGCCCAATACTGAGCTATTCTTTCATGCTCTCTGGCTTTCTCGTCAAACTCTACACTCTTGCCCATATTATTCCAGGCATCTTCAATGGCTTTTCTGTGTCGTCTTTCGCTATGATGGCCGATTTTAATAGGTTCACCCAACGAGAGAAAATCGCTGTCTTTATTCGACGCTTTGAAGTATTCTTCACTCTTTCGTTCTGCAGTGGCAGCCCAATCCAACCGGCGTTCAGCTCTTCGCTTCGCCCATTCCTGAACATTAAATCCATCAGCGCGAACTATCGAGTAATAGAAGAATCCGTCACGTTCAAATATCAGATTAAACACTATGCTTTCATTCTCTTTGCCGTATTTGGTGGTTACAAGAATGGTTTCACCTTTTTCATGCTTAGCATCGCATTTAGCAAGAAATACGTTTGGACAAAATTTGTAATATGTATTCATAATCGTGTGTGGGATTATGCAGGGCTTTCGCCCTGCTGGTTAAACTTAGAACTTCTCAATTTTTAGATTGCTATTGATAATAAATTTGCGGCCACATTCGCAAACTATATGCGTGTCAGTAATACGTGTTATCTTTCGTACTACATCTTCGTGCGTTATGTAACTACCGTTCTGTAAATCGCCTGAAACTCTATATCTCAAACCTACTGTTACTTTACTAATATCAATACTCATAATCTTTTTATATTATGGCTACCCCGAAGGATTGCCGGTTAAACTTATTTATGTGATTCTCTGAAATCAAGTTCTACAATCTTGTGATACTTGTTTATGTCATACAGGCCAGTAGCACAGCCCATAGCCGATGCAAGTCTTACAACTTCTTCTAAAGCAACCATCACGTCTGAACTTGCGTTTATAGCTTCTTTTTTAGATATCTCATACTCTCGTGTATTAGATGTTGTCACTTGAACCTTTTCAGCTTCTTGTATTCTTTTTAGAGCTTCATTGATAACTCTGATCTGTTCTTTGATCTCTTTGATGTAATCACTACTTGTTGTCTTCATAATTGTATGTGCTTAAATTGTTATTACTTATTGTTTGATGTTGCAAATGTAATGCTTAAAATATTACCACACAAATAAAAAGTAATGTTTTATCTTTATCTTAACATTATTTAGTAATATGAATAACATTACATATATAAGAATAAGTAATTTTGTAGCATTAAATTTTATAGATATGGATAATATTGAAGCATTACTAAAAGAAAAAGGGTTAACCAAAACGGCTTTCTCTGATTTATTAGGTATCAAAAAACAAAATCTTAATGGATTAATGAAAAATCCAACATTAGAAACTATTAAAAAATTTGCATCTGTTTTAGGTGTTGAAACATGGCAGCTATTTGCTAATCCAGAAGAAATACATCACAAAAAGGATGGTATATCTTTGACTTGTCCTCATTGTGGAAAAGAAATAAACCTAAAAATAGAATAATCATGGAAACGCCTACTAAAGAAAATACACTTTATTTACCTATAAAACAGGTTTATTTTGACCAAATAATAGCAGGTACAAAGAAGGAAGAATATAGAGAAATCAAAGAGGGTATTACCGCTAATCGCTATCTTTTAAAAGACAAGAATGGGAAATATGTTCTTAATCCTGATGTAACTCAGTCAGATAAAGAATATTTCATTGACGATTATAACAATGGGAACTTCCCTTTTGTACCTAAGCCTTATAAATACTTGTATATCGCTGTTGGTTATGCAAAAGAACGTGATACTGCTATAGTTGAGGTTGATGGTTTTAGGTTTATACCTAATATGATACGAGGCAACTTATACGCTTTTTGGCAAATAGCTTTTCATTTAGGCAAAATAATAGAAATACATAGAAAATAAATAAGGCGGGATTTCCGGCCTTAAATTATCCGCCATTGAGCCCCATATAGGTACGTTTTGAGACTTGTGTATTCCAACTGGTTCCGTTCCTATTGAAGTTTCCAAGATACTTGCCTGCTATCCTATTTACAAGGTTGTTAGGGCTGTCAAAGTTACTTCCATAACGCTGTTGAGCTAATCTGTTAGCTTGTTAGGCTATTTCCCAACCTGATTTTGTTCTTCCTCTGACTCGGCTTTAAAATTTAAATTTGTTAAACATAAAAATTCAAACAAAGGGACTTTATCCCCATTAAAAACATTCTGTTACTTGATCAGTTCTTTGACTTTCAACCTTTCTAAAATCTGATTGTAAAGATACTCTATATCCTGCCTGAAATCCTTATACTGCTGGTAGATAAAGGAAACATCGGCAATATTGTTCGATATTACACACGGTGAGACATCCGGGAACACACCGGAAATTTCTGCTCGGATACCGTTCGGCAGCCGTCCTCCAGCCAGCACGCTGGGCGCAAAGAGAAAAAGAACGATGAAGAGGAACTTCTTCCGCTGGGTGACGCTCTCCGGATTGGGAGGACAGTCCATCCCGGCCAGCAAATCCTTGAACCAGCCATAAATCTCCGGAATAAGTGACAAATCGGTCAAAATAGGCGATGCTAACTCCTGTTCACGTTCTGATAATCTTGATTTCTGTTCACGTATTGATCTCAACTCCACGATTGATGAAAATTCTTTTGTCATAGTAGGAAAATTTTAGTTAGAAATTCTTATATTTGCATCATAATCGTGTGTGGGAGTTGGCTTCTAATCGTGTGGGCTGGCTCCCTTTTTTCATTATATCAAGTGATATACGTTCAGAATGGCTAAGATGTAGATGATGACCGTAATCAGACTATCCAGGAACACCGCCCATGCTCCCAGCTTTTGGATCTGACTAAAACTCATGGCCAGGACAACAAGGAAATATATCCATTGGCTTGAAAACAATCCCATCCCCAGTAATAAAAGTCCGATGGTATCCATGAAGAATGCAACATGAAGCCACGGATGCGCCATCAGATACCATCTTTTTGATGTCTTATCCAGCTTCTGAAAGACTTTTGCATGGCGATACAAGGATTTACATTTGAGCAGCTTCACAAGCTCGTACAGGGCTTGTATGATGATTAAGGCGTAGAATGCGTGTCTCATGGTCAGTAGCTTTTATCTCCGTGCTTATACGGACGTAGTTCATTATATTTCATCTTCTGCTCGATGTGCCAGAAGATGTCGATATTTCTGTCCAGACAGAAAGCGAATATCTCATTTAGAAGGATAAATGGTTCATCCCGGTAGAAGTTGTCGGTGACATAAACACAGATTCTAAACATGGACTCCGTGAAGCTCATATCGGAATAGTCTTCCGTATCGCTTCCTTCGTAGTCGAAGCTATCAAAATCATATCCTCTCAATCCGGCCAAATCCAGCAGACGGATGCAGGCATCGGAAAGTTCATCCTCCACGCTGTCTTTGATTCCATGCTTGAAAGCGTACATAAATTCCCCATCATCACGTTTCCTTTGTTTCATGTAATATTCAAAATTAGCCCGGTTAGCGTGCATTCCTTTCCGGTCTGCCTCCACCGCTTCCATAAGTTCGGATATGACCAGACAAAGGAAATGTTCGTCACTCTGGTTCTCGTCATGCCATCCGTGGGCTACGGCGCACTGGTAGGCTTTATCTCTCAATTTATTTAGATTCATTTTGTTTCTTCTATATTATACTCCCAAAAACCAAGTTTCCCTTTCACATTCATAATCGGCTTATCAAATAGTACCGCATCTTTCAGCACCCAGTTCCAACAACCTTTCTCTGCCCAGACAGACGGATGGTTCTGTACGCAGTCAGCTATTACCACACTGCCGATGATGGCACCTTCTGGAAGTTCCTTTGATTCTAGTATAGAGCATATCTTTGAATTAATAAAAAGCCTTTTAGGTATGAAATAATCTTTTGTCCTAACCTTACTCGCATGTATCAGTATCTTCTGTCCGATGTACTTCTGAGGACACTTCCATGTCCGGTTCTCGATGTCTTTGATACCGTGAGCGATTAGGCTAGCCCACGGCTGTTTAATGGATATTGCTTTCATTTGACTTGTTTAATTACAAAATTCATATTATATTTGCCGTACTAATACGCAATAAGGGGCTATCAAAGTTCCTGTATTAGGATGGCGATTGCCATTTCTTCTCTCGTTTGAAGCTGTGGATTCATCAGAGAAGCATTGCTTTGTAGCTTAATTGGTAAGAGCGTCTCCACAGAGAAGGTGAGGGTTCGAATCCCTCCATTGAATATTCGTAAAATCCATATATAAAAGCAGGCTGATTATCAGACCTGCTTTCTTTTTAATCCTCCAGGAAATCTAAAATACGACAGAGAGCACCTTCAAGTACCATTTCCCGTTCTCGTAGTTTTTACAATTCATGCAAATCATTCTTTCGTACATATTCTTCTCCTTTCCACCTATCCCAGCAACCACCACATGACTGTCAGGAACAGATAATATAATTTAGTTTTCATTGATTATTTCTCCTTTTTTCTACAAGCTGCTCAAGTCTCTTTTCACACTCGGCACATTCGAGTTTCTTGCGTTCCAGTTTCTCCCGGAACTTAACCAGTTCCTCGTCCGTATTCTCATCAAAGAACATGTTGTTCTGACGGTTGTGCTCGATGTACTCATTCATCCTACGTTCTGCTTTTGTTATCTGGGCTTTTGCTGAAACCAGCCTTGAAAGGCAGGAACTCACTTCAAGCGACTCTCCTGAACGCTTGTCGTAGTAGTAAAAAGAAGTGTACACATCATTCTTTGGATGCTGGCATTGCAATCTGGCCATCCTCCACCTGATTACCCACATCCTCCTTTCGTACACTTCACGCGGAAGGTCGTAGGTGTATAGGGTGACAGATTGATGACCGTAACCGTAGCAGATGCTGATTTTCACCCAATTCTCGATTTTCAGTTCCTTTTCTGCTTTGGCATAATCCTTAGCCATCTGGAACCAGTCATCCATACTTTCCTGCTTTCCCATCGTCAAATCGTTGTTACACAATCAAAATCACTTCCATACATGATATGCGCTCCACGTCTCCGTAGTTCGGCCACCAGCTGATCATTGGTATATCTGGCCAGCCGTCCATGAAGCCTGTCCTGCTTTCTTCTTTCAGACGTGTGTCTGCTCTCACATAACCGGCACCTGCTGGTGTAATGGGTGCCGGATTTCGTTTCATAGGCACGGAACTTTTTTTCCGGAAGGTTCCGGCCACACTCGATACAAACCTTCATGATGCAGACCTCCTTATCAGTCCCATGTTACGGTTTACCAGTTCGATAATCTTATCATGGTAATCACTCGTTTTATTGCAAGCTGCACGGCTTTGGATTATCTTGAAAGTTTTCAAGTTTACTTCTATTGTTTCTAATCGTTTCCCATTCTTCTGTGCTGTGAGAATAAGGCAATCTTTACGCCTGTAATATTCATTTTGATATACACAATGGTGCATTGCCTTTCCTTCCAGGTAGAACTGGGTAACACTTTCCAACGGACGGATTACGATACCCTTATCCTTGATTTCCATTCCCAGAAACGGCTGGATTCTTTTGATGAATGACAGAATATCCTGTTTCATTCTGAACATTCGTTCAATCCTTTCCTTTCGTTTCTGTTCAGCCCGAATCTTCGCTTCTATCTTTCTCTTCTTCTCAACCAGCTTGTCATGCTCTTTCTTCAGGTTCTTTGGGCATACATAATGAGCGTTATGTGTATCAAGGTGGAAATAGTCAAGCAAACGAAGATAATCATCATACATTGAACCATCCTTGATGATGTATCCGTTACGGTTGCAGATATTCACTACCCACGGATGATAAATACAACCACGATGCATGTAAAAACTCAGCATACCATACTGTTTCGTCTTCAATAGCATTTCCGCATACTTGCTTTCTCCTAAAATGGCATGTATCAGCCTGGCCGGAGTAATACCATGGAACGAAGTACGAAGGCCGTTCCTTCGGAGTATAGGCAGCAGCTTTACTTTTGGATATACATATCCGTTTATGTCATAGCAATTATACCCGTAATAATCAACAGAATTTTTGATGCTTATCGGCTGTGTGTATATCCAGGCATTCTTACCCATATTCATTGGCCTGGCCATTACTGTTTCTTTCCTGTCCTCAGTTATCCACTGCTGGCAAACTTCCATGCTATGGTAGAATATTTCCCCCATTTTCATCCCTTTGTGCTTTCCTATTTCCACATGTCTGAGCACCTGAAACTTGTCTACTGCCGTGACGATAGTCATGTATTCATACTGACACAGCTTTTTCTTCCTGCTGGTTTTTATTTCCAGGCGTTCACCGCAGTAAGGACACCGTATGTACCCTTCCTTCTGACCAGTATCATCAACCCACATCTTTCCACATTCACTGCACCACATTTCATCCTTACAGCGGTAAGCATTATGTGGAAAACAATGCTTCTTTCCCCATCTTATCTGGGTTTCTGTTATTGCTGGCAGCTTACTGCTGAATTCAACCACCAGCTTTTCACGTTTTGTTCTTGGTTTCATAACTCCCCAAATAATGAAAGTTGCAGACTATTATCCTCCCCTCTCCTGCGTTTCTGGACCGGCTTAGGCTGCGGTTTCGGTTGCTCTACCGAAGCAGACTCCGGTGTTGCCACTTCTACACGGCTCTCTACTCCATCGACCTTGATGTCATCCTCATCGTAGTAGTGGACAGCCCACCCGTAGACTGTCGCATCATCGATACCAACCGAGTTGGAACCTTTGGCCAATTTCCGTGCCTGGGAGTAAATGTAATTACAACATTCCTTGATACTTTTGTTCGCTTTCTTGTAAGTTTCGGCAAAGAGCGAATCAGTCTTTGCGCGGTTTTCCAGATACGTCTGGATTGTTGTTTCAAAAGTTGAACTTGACATAACAATATTATTTTAATTCCATCTTAGAGGTCGTTTATTAATTTTTTCCAGGAATGCAGTTATTTTCTTTTCTGCGTTTTCACCATCCTTAATGAAAATCATAGCATGTGTCTTATCACCGGGGATAGCTACATATCTGCCTGTTTTCTCCAGTTCTTTTTGCTGGGATATTTTCAATTCTGTTCCGTGAGGATTCTTATCCAGCTCCATTTTACGTGGTATCATTGGGTCCTGCAATTCTTTCATATCTACACCTCCTAGTCTTTGTTCATTATTCTATCAATTCTTTTCCTCTCAAGCCATTTAGCACCCTTCTGAAACCCTTCTTTAAAAGACTTATCACAAGCCCGACAGATAAGTGTTTCAGGATTATAGGTCAAAGGGCATTTTTGGCACATCTGGCTAAGTCCGTTCGCCTTGCCTGCCGCAGCCTTGCAACCTCCCATGAGGGATTTCGGTTTCGGCCTTTCCTTCAAATCAGCCCAAATGCGTATCATATTGTCAAAATTTTCAAGGTCGCTAAACATATCATTACCAGTGTTAGTTTTCTTGATTATCTCTGCAAATTCCTTGAAGTAGACATTGGCTGCCTTGTAATACTCTCTCTGCATATACACTATCTTGTCAGTCATCAGCCCGGCTTTCTTAAAATTGTCCTCTGCTTCAGATAACAGGTCGTTAGCCTCACAGGAAAGAAGCTGAATCATGCTTATTATGCGTTCCAGCCTCGGAAGTATTCCAGCTTCTTTTGCCTTCTGTATGAGTTCCTCTGTTTCGGCTTCTTCTATATCCTTAACTAGTTGCTCAATCTCGACGTGGATAGCCTTAGCCTCCGGGCTGTTGCCCTTCTTCCTCACTTCCTTGTAGGACTTCTTCAGTATATCCAGCTTTCTCAATAGCATTTCTTTTTGCATATTCCACAGATTTATCAGATTGTTCTATTTTTCTTATGATTAGATACTTTGGTTCACCTTTGCGAAGATTGTTAAGGGTTTCGTCGTTTACTTCTGCCTCGGTTAACCCATTGACTGTTGTATATTGGGGTATTTTGTATTTATCACGCAGTTTCCGGATTAACTCCCAATCCCGCGTTACCCAATAGATTGTGATTTTCATTTTCGTAGGCTTTCACCGCTGAACAATACGGTTCTGGTTATAGCTTTCAAACGGTCGATGGTTCTCTCACCGTACTTTTCTCTCAGCTCGTCTATCGTGAGGTTGGTGGTCAGGATGAGAAGCTTTCCTTTCTTCTCGGCTTCGTCTGCCAGCTCAGCGAATGCAAGCCTTTTTTCGCCGTATTTGACGCTAAGATTCTCTGTCCCTATATCGTCAACGTAGATGATGTGTTTTTGCTTCACGGCGTCCAAATCTGCATTCATCTGCTGTGCATCGTAGCAGCTTACCACCTTGCGGCAGTAATGGTTAAGAACCAAAGGGAGAATCTTTCCGCAGATAAGGGTCTTTCCGCGTCCGCAGTTGCCGAAACACAGAAGTCCGCGACCTTCATTGCCGGCCAGCCAGCCTGCCACTTCTTCGTACTCAGGAAGCCATCTGGCATTTTCTCCAGTGAAGTACCTGATACCGGCCCAGAGAACTCTTTTGGCATCCGGAACGGTTACCTGTACGATGTTAGGAATAGGGGAGAAGCCCGTATCTTTAAGCCGTTCGATTGTCTGTTGAAAATTTATCTGTTCCATGTTTACCAGCCTTTCTTGTATTTTTCCGGTGAATTATCCTTCAGAACTATGCCTACATCTGTTTTTGAAGGCACTTTCTCACGACTGGCCCAGGTTGCCAGCCGTCTTGGAAGCTCCCAGGTCTTTTCCAATTCATAGCGCATCTTGGTTTCTGACTTGTTAAGCTCGCTCCAGTAATTGAAGAAAGCCCGAATCATTTCTTTCGGGTACTGGCCGACATAAGGGACTAACGACTGGTAGAAGGATTCTTTCCTAGAGAGAGTAGCGGCTTTAGCCGCGTCTTTCTTTGCTACTACGTTAGTAGTAGTTTCTTTAATAATATTCTTCTCCTTTATTTGCTTTGTGTCACCCGTGTGTCGCTTTTCTGGCTCTTTGGCAGGGTGTGTCACCTGCTGTGTCGCCACTTGTGTCATTAGCTGTGTCACTTGCATCCGTAAATTATTGATTTCCTGAATGATATTTGTGTCACTCATTGTGTCATTGCTTGTGTCACTTACTGTGTCAGACTCTGAGCTATTATACTCATTGTACTTTACCAGGGTTATTACATTCATTCCTTGTTCCTTGGAAAGAGTTATCATGTTCTCTCTTCTCAGAAAGGCAAGAAATGTCCGTACTTTCCTCTCAGACCATTTCCAACGCTTTGATAAGAATCTTATGGATGCAGGATATTGTCCTCTTGTATAAGAGACTTCTCGACCTCCGATACTCTCCATACGGGGCGTTGCCTCAAATCGTGCTGACTGAATCAAGTCAAGCCACGCTTCGCAACTGCTAAAAGTCCGGGCTTCATTCCACATATCATTCGAGAAGAACTTGCGGCTTAGTTTTATATATCCTTCCATAATCTTAGAATCTTACGTTAGTCAACTGTCTGCTATTGGAGTACAAGGCCCATTTGCCGTTTCCGCTATCCACCAGGCGTAAATCCTTGACTTCGCCAAATCGTTTCAGATTCCCGCAAAGGTCAACGATCCAGCCAGCCTCCTTGTTAGGATGCGGACGGATGGCACGACCGACTATCTGATACCAAAGAGCCAGCGACATTGTCGGACGGGCCATGACAATCGTATCTAGTTCAGGATAGTCAAATCCGGTAGTAAGTACACCTACGTTGGCCACAACGGGTATCTCTCCGTCCTTGAACGCTTCAAGGATATGTTCGCGTTCCTTCTTCGGTGTTTCTCCTGAAACGATTGCTGTTCCGGGAATGGACCAGGTAAGGCGTTCTGCTTCCTTCAGAAAACGAGTGAAAACCAATATACCTTTTCGTTTTACACCGCTCTTGGGATTCATAAGCCTTTGGACGATACTTACCAGAAACCCGTAGAAGTCGATACGCTCATACTCTTTTACAACAGACTTGTCAGTGTAGTCGGCTCCGGTAGTGTTCACCTTCAGGTTAAGTTCGTTCCATCCCAAAGGATTCATCGGATAATAGTTCAGCTTCGAAAGATACCCCATATCCAATAGAGTAGAGATTTGAACCTGATAGATTACCTCAGAGAACACGCACGGGCGTGTACGTGTGATGAACTTCAACATGCTACCGAAATCCCTGCTTGATGAAAGACGGTAAGGCGTAGCCGTCAATCCAAGGACTTTACATTTCAGCATCGAAAGAAATCTCTTGTACATTCCGTCTTTCGGGTTAACCAGATGACACTCGTCGATGATGATATTCTGAAAATGCTGGAAAAGTTCCGGATGGTTGACTACGCTTCCGATAGTGGCGAAAGTTATTCTTGAAATCTCCTTTCGCCCGAATGAGGCAGAGTAGATGGAACAATCCAGAACACCATACGAACAGAGCTTCAGATAGTTCTGTTCTAGTATTTCTTTACTTGGCTGAAATACCAGCGTGTGCCCTTCAAGGCGGCTGGCGATATCAGCTATAACAAGACTCTTGCCAGCACCGGTTGGAAGCACCATGATAACATTATTCTTCTTGGCTTTGTTGGCAAAGAAACTGACTGCTGCATCACTGGCCTTCTGCTGGTAGTCACGTAATTTATATATCATAATTTAGATGTAGGCTGTTTGATTAATCTTATCCTTTTTCTGTGGCGTTGTTGCTCACCCATACATTCAAGGCAGTAACTTCTATGTCCATCTTTTTTGGTTTTATCAATTCCAAATTTTCCAATGGGGAGTATTCTACCACACTCGGAGCATTGTTTTTCCGTTACAGATATGTAGGAAATATGTTGCCTACACTCATGTTGTTGTTTTTTGTCGCATTGTTTACATGATGAGCGTAACCCATCCTTACGTGCATTATCCTTTGAGAAATACTTGTATGCCTTAAATTTTCCACATTTGCTACATATCTTACCTCCGTGATTCTTTGATTTAGTTTTGCTAAGAGGTATTTCAAAAAGAGTATTCATAAACCTTTCTCCCTGCTAAATTTGTCTCCCAAAGCCTTGTAATACTTTGTGAGTTCAATTAATTCATAATCAGTCCACTTTTTAGCCTGTCCAGCTTTCCATGCCAATTTGTCGAAACGCTGTTGTCCGATTTTGGCTTTCAGATTCTTTTCATATTGTATCAGATGATCTGCGCTGAAACGGTTGCACGCCCTGCATTCTGCATGTGCATTGTCTTCGTCAAATCGTGTGGCCATGTGACGGCGTGAATGAAAGTGTCCGCAATCTGCCTGTTCGTATGGCTTTATCTGGCCGCACGAGATGCAGCGGAAATACCCGTTCGGCATACAATCACGAAGCCGGATATAGCGGCTGAAAACTTTGTCGAGTTTGGCCACTAAATCCGGCTTCTTCTTAATCTTGATACCTGCCTTGTCAAATAACGGCAAAGGCTTTTCTTTCTTCTTTTTAGGTTTTCGTTTTATGTAGTATGGCATTATTTAAACCCCCATTCTTTCATATAATCAATATTTTCAGGAAATCCTTCTACCGATTTAGGACTAAGGAATATTTTCTCGCTTTTCAAGTTACCACCTCCCCATTTAGTAGGTGGGCAGTTTTCGTATTCTTCTTTAGAAACTTCACTTACACTAAAGCATGGTTGAAACCCGTACCCTTGGACACTTTCTCCCAAAAGATGACCGAATTTCCGTAATGCCCATTCGATAGCCACTTCTTTTTGAAAGTAATGTTCAGAGAAAACTGCCACATATATTTTATGTTGAAAATATCCTGTTTCTGTTAAATCAGGATGGCATCTGACACAGAAATACTTAATATGTGAAAGTATTTTTTCAACAAACTTCTCGTGCTTTTCGCAATCTTCTTTTGTCAAGAACTCTTTTCCATCATTTGCGATGTAAATAATCTTAGTTATTTCTTTCGTTTCCATATTCTTTGTCTTTGAAATTATTTGTGGACGCAGTGGGAATCGAACCCACCCAACCATCACGGTTTTACTTGCCACATATATTAGCTAATTCAATGAAGCAAGTTCATGGAGATATTGCGCAATTACTCCACTCTAAAGCACGTCCTGTGCTTGCGCCCGTATGCCCGTCTTTCCGGGCTGTCAATTATACTTCGATGATTACGATGTCAGGTGCAACGTCTTTGATTGCTTCAATCTGTTCATCAATCACTTTGTTCTTGTATTCCTCAATGGCTTCATTCGCACCGGCAGAGACCAAAGAGAGAGAAACTTCCCGTCCATCTACATCAGCATAAATTTCAACCTCGATTTCTTCACACTGAAAACCTTTGAAAAGAGGAATGTTCAGTTTGAATGATTTCGGTAGATTAGAATCAACTACCTGAGAATAATTATCCGTCTTGCTGCCGTTTTCCTCTTTGCTACGTTCTATATCCTGATTCACCTTCGCCTTGAAATTCTTCAAAGTGGAAACCAGCATCATGTTCTCAGACTTATCCTTGAAGAAGGCACGGTGCATCTTGAAGAACTGGGACAATTTGATAGGTTCCCATTTCTTGTCGGTATTGATACCGAACTCCTGCATTTCCTTAGAAGCCTGCAAAATTCCTCCAATTACCGTCTGGTAATAATTGGTTTCATCAATAGTCAAAGACAGATACATCTTATCACGGTTTACGATGATGTGGGTCGATTTCTGATTAATCAATTCGACACGCTTCTCCAGCCATTTAAAAGGTGCATCTATCGTTCCATTGATAACTACTCTTTCCGGTTCTTTCGGGTCAAGGGCTACGGATGCTTCACCTTCTCTCAATACTACTTCGATAGGTTTACCATTATATTCTTTCGGCACAACCAGGTTGATTTTGTTCTCACTCATAATTAATTATCTGTTCCTGTTTTACGGTTAATACTAAATACTGTCTTCTGCATTTCTTGTGGCATGATCGGGCGACTATAAACCAGTTCACCTAACTTGTTGTAGAATCCGGCCATTTTTTCCTCGTGATAAAGAATTTTTGCGCATTCTTCATTTTCCACGAACTCTGAACCTCTTTTGATATGGTCCAGAAGTTCCTGCTTTTCTTCATTCAAAGGCTTCAATCGTTCTTTGAAGCTTTCCATAGCCTCTTTCTTCTCCAACTCAACATCGTTGATGGTGATTGATACCTCGGCCAAAGTCTCTTTCTTCTGAGCCAGTTCTTCGGGGGTGAATCGGTGAGTATATCCGATTTTCTCTACCGCATCGGCGTTGTCCTGAAGGAACTGCCATCGTTCCTGTTCAGGGATGTCTTGTCCTAAAAATTTGTCCATAATTATCTATAACTTTTTACACCGAACCTATTATAAATCTTTTTAGCGGTACCCATACCATTATAAACAGGGATGAAACTTCTTTGTAAGGCCTTCTCTCTTTGATGAATGCCGCTTGAATTAGGATTAATTGACTTCTCTGGATTAAAGAATCTTGCTACATCTTGGGGAAATTTTCTTTTTTTCATAATCTCAAAATTTTAGATAAACTCTTTATTACGTTCGATTTCTTGTTGTGCAAAAATTAGCATCTGCTGTTCGTTGGCTGAAGGCAGATAGATGCCGGCCACAGATGCGCTCCAGTTACGAAAGCGGTCAATGCTCAAAGTCATTTCACCTGTTGTCAGTTCTGCAGAACTTCGCAGATAGGTTACTTCCTTGCCTTTCTTGTTGACCGTCTTTCTCTCAAACAAATCACGGTTGCAAGTCCTTTTATAGAAGTCTATCTTTGCTTCATCAAGGCTGCAACCGTACTCACTACCGAAATACCCTAAAAGCAGATGCAAATAGCTGTTCTGGGATAGCGTGCGGTTAGGAAGCTTCTTTCTCACTTCCACAACTGCACGCTCTTGGAACAGCTTGTTTATATAAGCCTTGAACTTGGGTATATCGTATTCATTTTTCAGATTGAATATGCTCATAGGCTAGAACGGTAAATCGTCTTTTGGATTTCCGTTAGCATCTACATCAGGTGGAAACGCCTGTGCCATGGTCGGCGTTTGTATCGGTGCCGGTTGCTGTGCTGGCATGGATGCTGGCTGGCGCATTGGCTGACGGGCTTCCAGTTTATAGCAGCGGATGGACACCATCCGTTTCACCTGTCCGTCCTGATTCGTCCATTCCCTGCCCTGCAAGGCAAAAGAAACCGTTATCACATCGCCTACCCTATAATTATCTAGTTCAGCACATTTGTCACCGCTTACTTCAAGCGGTAGGATATTCTCATACTGGCTGCGCTCACCCGTATATGGGTCGTGAGTCGTAGCGTCTAGGATAAACTCACGTTTCACAAAGGGATTACCTCCGTTCTTGGATGGTATTTCTTGGGGCTGGCCGATATAGACCAGCCGCCCGGTTATCTGATTACTCATTTATGATACTTTTAATGTTATACTTCCACTTACAGGAGTATCGACAAGGTATCTGTCGTATACACCCGGATAATCCTTTTCAAAGGACTCACGGTCGAAAGTCTTTCTGATTGAATCCTTCTTTCTGATAAATGATATTGATTCACCTTTCCATGAATAGACACCCGCCTTGACCATTTCCTTCATTACGCCGTCCGTAAGTTCCTTCTTCCGTTCTGCCCAGTATTTCGCCTGCTCGGTTATCTCAATGATGGAATCCTCCATTTCACGGTATTTGTCCGGAAGGTCTTCTTTTCTTGAGGGTACGGCATACGGATTGACGAACTGCATACCGCTGACCTCTGCTGCCATAAGAGAAGCAACCACTGCATCCGGAATACGTTCCACCTCGACAAGTCCGGAAGTGCTTCCCCTCAGCCAGATGGCGAACAACCTTACTACCCTGCATCCTGGATTCTGCATTTCAAACAGATATGCGTAAATCGACAGTTGCCATCGAACATATTCCCTATCCAACCTGTAGGTAGTCTTTATGTCGGCCAACGAAAAATCCGTTTCACTTTCCCGGTACACCTTATCTATACAGGATGCGAAATGCTCGTTGTCAGATACAAGATACTCGCTTGCCTCATAATTTAGTCCATAGATTTCCTTCAGGTTCTGATAATTCTTCGCCTCTTCGCTTTCGTGTGAAACTCCGAGGTCATCCACAAGCTCACAGACTTCATGGACGAAATGCCCTCTGTCTGCCGCCTTCTTCATCACATAATCCGGTATTCCGGAATATTTGTCCGGGAACAACTGGCTTTCAATCATCCCCGTAATTCCACGAAGCAGCACACCGTCCAAGGTATAGGTGTGCGCTTCCGGATCGAATATCACTCTGGATTTAGCTAACTGCATCTTTCAACTGTTTCTTTTTGTTCGACAAGGCAGTCATGAACTGCTGGTTTGTATGTAATGCGGTATATGTATTGTATACACCGGACAAGGTCTGTATACTCTGCGCAGAATTGATTTTCTGCATCGCCATCGCCAGATAGTCCGTTTCTTCGGGTGTGGTAGCATCCGGGTCTTTCTGGTCTTCAGTAGGTATCAGGAACATCTGCAAAAGGGAGTACTTCAATGCGATGCTCATCGCCTTGTTCATACCCTTATCCCCTGAATCCATCGCTTCACCTACATTCACTGTCTCTACACTACTGCCGTCTGTAGTTATATACCTGAACTTGACTGTCGCCCTTGTGAATGTATTCGTACCTCCGGATTTCGTCGGTCTGTTCTCTGTGGTGAATCCCTGTACTTCTTGCAGGATGAACACTTCGTTCTTGGCAAACAGTTCGTGAAGCTCGTTCATCACGTTGTCTATGCCCCTGAACTTGAATCCCTGCTGCTGGTTCTTCTCCGATTTTGTAATGGCTTTCGTCTCTCTGAGAATACTGGCCATCTTCCCGTAAATAAGCTGTGTTTCCATAATCGCGTATTTCAATATTTCAACTGTGCATGTTTAATCACATCATAGGCATTGCAGAACCATTTCCCATTCTGCTTATTCGTTCGCTTTTCGGCACGGATTAATCCTTTGCCGATTAAGTCTATTAACCTTGACAAACCGCCAACAATATCAGCAGCTTGATCGCGTCCAAATGTCTTATCATTCAGAACAATTTTTAGAACTTCTTCATTTACCATAAAACATCATTACTTTAAACAGATTATTGCAGAGAAGCCTGGATATTCTGTCGCTGATACACGAAACTTTACATCCATTTTATTTTTTAGGACTCCGATCAAACGAAGATCACGATTACGACGTGAAGCTTCCAATTTGATTCCGTTATGCCGTTTCTTGTCGTAAGGAACTTTGTAGATATCCCCTTTTTTCATTACGTCAAAGAGACGTACTGTCTGGTAGCTTTCATTAACCTCTATTTCTTTTACCATATAAATAACTTTTAATTGATTGCTGACAGAACGGGACTTGAACCCGTAACCTTCCTGACATGCAGGATATTCTACCCTTGAACTATCTGTCTATTATATCACTTCTTTTCTTTCAGCAAATTTTGAATCTGTTCGCTGATTTCTTGATCAAAGGCCTCACGTCTGTCCAGTTCTCTTGAACGGGCTGCCAGTATTGCATTGATGTCAGCGAAATCATCACAGATATTATCTATTGTTTCTTTCAGTTCGTTCATTGTCTAATCTTTTTCCGATTAATAAACTTGTGATTGTAACTCCTATGAACCCTATCCAATACATAGCGGACAGATCTTGATTAAAGTGCATTATCACGACGGATATAGCACAGAGAACTATCAGTTTTCGCATGGCTCTTCCGGTTTTTCGATTTTATAACCTTGTTTCTCGAGATATTCTGCAATATCTTCATCACATATCAGATTAAGACATTCCTCAAGTCCATAATCCGACATCAGGTAATACATACCGTAGTAGGCCACCACATCATCCTTCGGTATCAGCTTCAGTACATCCGAAGAGTCAAATGCCTTGTAATTGTGTACTTCCATAATCGTGTAGTTTAAAATTCGTTCCCGTGGGCGTTCCGATGGTTGCCTTACTGCTTACCAAACCTTTGATAAGCCACGGGATATATAGTTCTTGCTGGTGTCTAATCAGTGAAGATTGTCTTTGTAGCCGGCCTACGGCCACCTGCAATCGTATAAGTGTCTTTTTGTTGTCTGTGTGATTCGCATGCTGCGTTATCTTATTGTCAGTCCATTACTCACACTCTTTTCACACAGCCGCTACCGCTACTCAGTCGTCTCCCTTTTGCGTCAGGTGTAGCGGTACACCTAAAATTTCCAGTACGTCAAAGAACCAATCAAGTAGAACCCTGCCCGATTCTCGCTATCGGTTGCCGGTCACTGGCCGTCAGCAGGGTTTGAAAAGATTAAGCATATCGGGCAAGCCCCTGGACACTGCACAGGGCGTCATAGTCCATGCCATCATCGTCATTGGCCGGCTGGTCAAACTCTTCGAGGGCAGATTCATAATTGTCTATTTCGTCAGTTATGACCTGAATGGCTTCGCGCTTTGAGTCAGTGTTGAATACCCGGCAAACGGTCTGTTCGTCCGAATTGTGGGCTATCTCTAAGTCCTTATAGAGGCTGTCGAGTTCTCGTTCTATTTCGTAGCGTGTCATAGTCATGCGATGTTTAAAAGGTTGTCAAATTTTATATTTCCATTGATAGCCACCAGCCGTTGTCGTTTTACCGATACAGCAGCAATAGATGTTTGAAACACTTACACCTGTTCTTCGTGAGGCTTCATTCAAACTCTTATATTCTGCTATAACTTCACCATCTAAAATCTGCAAGCATGCTTTTTGATTATACATTGGTTTGCCATTTCTCAGTGTCTTGTGATAATGTTCTGTATTTTCGTGTGGTGTACACCATTCAAGATTTTCTAATCTATTATCCATTTTATCACCATTGATATGATTGATATACTCTTTTCCTTTTACCTTTTGAAGAAATGCTTTTGCCACAATCCGGTGAACACTCTTTGTATAGCCAACTCCATTCTTATATATCGTTATCATGGCATAACCACTTCCATTTTTTGATGGTGTAATTTCTTTGAATATTCTACCATCAGAAGAGACGAAGTAATCTGTCTCTTCTTCATTGTTTGATTCGATAACTATTCTTTTTAAATCCATTATGCTATGTTTAATAAATTGGCTTTTTTAAATGATCGCCAAGATTGTTTTTCGGTATCAAAGTATATTGCTACTGTATCATTCTTCTTTCTGCTATCACCACTTGTAGCAGGTATCAGATTCTCTTTCAAAGTACCATAGGCTTCACGAACAGAACCATCTACCTTTTTAAAATAGAACTTTACGATTCTTTGCTTCATTGCAGCTTTCAGCTTCATGTTTACCCAAGCGCATTTTAACGCTTCACTCATAGAGAAACCATTTCTCTTTACCAGTTGCCATGCAAGGCTCATAATCTCGTGTAATAAATTCTTTTTCATAATCGTGCGTATTATTGATGTTATTTGTTATCTTTGTTTCGTATCAAAGTTTCGATATGCAAATATAGTATCTAAAAAGAAACCAACAAAACAAATGGTTTCTTTTTAGATACTACTAAACATTATTTAACTATTAAGAGCCTTAATACAGTATTATATGAAGAAAGAAAGTGTAACTATATGGGTAAGTGTTGCTGCGCTTGTTATGAGTGTAGTGGCTATACTGATAGCATTATACCCTAATATAACAGGAGATGTTTCATTCAAAGAAATTATGGAAATCAGTGTTGCTACCGTATCTATCGGAGTGACTGTTATCTTAGGGATTCAGATATACACTATTATATCTATAGACAAAAGAATTAAAGAGAGTATAGAAGAGGCACATATAATGTATAAGTCTGAAAATGAAATCTTAGCCGATAAGATGAAAGCTCTTTCTATAGCCATCCAAAAATTTACAACAGGGAACATCTACATTACAAGAGAGGAGTACAATGAGGCATTTTGCGTGTTTTGCCTGTCTGCGATAGAAGCAAACAGGTTAGGCTTTGAAAACCTTATTTCATCGAGCCTTGAACAGGCTGATAGTCTATTAAACCGTTGCAAGTTCTTCCATTTGAGTGATATAGGTAAAAAGCACATGGATGAAATAAAGAGGGGTATGATAAAAATCCCCGATGAGAAAGCCATTAAGATATACAACTTTCTGTCGGGGATTGAATGTTCCGGACGGCATACCGTCAATTCATAGGTTCTGGTGGTCTTTCAGGGTGCTTAGGCTCTTTTTTAGAGAGAAATTTAGTTGTACTTTCTGCCAACTCATCCAGAAACTCTAAATCTTCTTTGGTAAACACAGGATACTTAGGGGGATTCGGTTTCTTGGGAGGCGTAGCAGATGTTTTCTCAATTGCTTTTGCCCAAAGGATTCCAGATGCTATGCATAAAAACATAAAAAAGACTGGGAACAAGGATGAGAACAACTCTTTAATCATAACAAAACAACTATATAAAAACACCCATAATAGGTACGAGCTATCATGGGTGCATATATTAAACCTCCTCGGAGGAATGTTTAACCGATTGTTCCTGTAACACCTCGTACTTGTTACAGTACAAAGATAGTATCCTTAAAGATACTATCAAATAAAATTGCAACTAATTATGGGAAATTCTGTAAAAGAACGGTTTTATGAAACCATGGAAGCTCTCAATCTAACTGACTACAGAGTTTACACGGATGTTGAGGGTATCACAAAAAACATGATGGTCAAATTGAGGAATGGTGAAACAAATGAAGTTTCTACAAAAATCTTAATGCCATTCCTTAGTAAATATTCTGATGTTGATGCTAATTATATCTTAACTGGCCGTGGAACACCTTTGCGCCAGCAAACGGAAGTTACACAAATATTTCATCCTAAAAGCATAGAAAAAACTGAGGAAGATGGATTGATAACCCTTTATGATGTTGAAGCTGCTGCGAACTTGAAATCTCTGTTCGATAATAAAGACCAGAATATTCTTGGACAAATCAATATTCCAAATATCCCAAAATGCGATGGAGCTGTTTATGTCAAAGGAGATTCCATGTATCCATTACTTAAATCTGGTGACATCGTAGCATATAAGGAGGTACCTTTAGAAATGAGTCATATTTTCTTTGGAGAAATGTACCTTGTGTCAATAGATCTGGATGGAGATGAATACTTAACTGTAAAATACGTCCAGCATTCAGAAAAAGGTGAAGACTGGATAAAACTGGTAAGTTACAATCAAAACCATCAACCAAAAGATTTTCCATTGTCTTCTGTGAGAGCTATGGCCTTAGTAAAATTGAGTATTAGAATGAACACAATGAAATAATATGGGACTTTATTTTAGGAAAAGGGTAAAGATTCTTCCTGGAGTGCATTTAAACATAAGCAAAACAGGAACAAGTTGGTCTGTAGGTCCGCGTGGAGCTTCTGTGAATGTGGGCAAGAAAGGAGTGTATGTGAATACTGGGATACCTGGAACAGGTATATATTCTAGGACTAAAATATCAGGAAATAAGAATTCGTATTCATCCAAGTGCGAAAAAAGCAACGAGATAATCAATAAAAATCCATTGAGATTTATCCTGATATTTTTGTTCTTTTGGGCTTCAATAATGATTCCTTTACTCACAAACGCATCATGGATATGGTTTCCTATACTTGCGGTTATTGGAATTTGCTGTGCTTTTATACCTGACAAAAAAGTAGAAGAAAGCAACAAAATCAAAAACGAGGATAAAATAGAAACGGTTATAAATACAGGTCTCAATGATTATACAGGATTTTCTTTCGAAGATGAAAATGCAGGTATTAAAGATAAATTGACAACAGAAAAAAACAGTCTATATAAAGAAACAAACGACATCAAAACTTTTGATTCAAGTCTACTAGACCCATTATTTGAAGAGTCTGCCCGTTTAATAGTGAATATGCAACAAGGAAGCACTTCGCTTATTCAACGAAAATTTGCGATAGGATATAATAGGGCAGGAAGAATTATGGATCAACTTGAGCAAGCTGGTATAATTGGTGCTGCAAATGGCTCAAGACCTCGTGAGGTATTTTGTAAGGATGATACAGAGTTAACAGAAAAGTTACAAAATCTAAACAATGAAATGTTCCAAGATACAACGGAAGAAATTTATATGGATACGTATTCAGATGATTACGAAAAAAGTTCAAGGCTTATTAGAATTGGGATAGATTTAGAAAAAGAGGGTATGATTGATGAAGCCATAAAAATATATGAAAAATCAATTATCCCCAAATTACCGATGAACCATCCATACGAACGGCTTGCAATTCTTTATCGGAAAAAGAAAGATTATGAGAATGAAATTAGAGTCATAAAAATTGCAATCGAGGTATTTATGAAGGAGAACGAAATACGAGCCAAGAGAACAATTGACGAAGATAATTCTATGTATAATCAAGTAATGCAAGCACTCGAAACAAATGAAAGTATCAAATATGAAGATGGGAAATGGGCTTTTGTTCAATATGATGTAATGAGCTACATTACGCGTTTAGAAAAAGCAAAGAAATTACTTGAAAAATCAAAAACAAACAATCCATGAAGAAGTTACCATTGCTCATACTGGCCATATCATTGTTTGGCTGCGGAGAGAACAAGCCATCCCAGGAACAAAAGGACAAAGCTGACAGATACGTCCAGAGTCTCGTGGATGCCGATATAGGAATCTACAAAGGCGAACTGACAGATGCGAACTTTCTCATCCTTGCAGTTGATGCTTATTCTGGAGCAAACTTTGATGCTTATGCACGTACATACTTGGAAGAGGCACAAAGGAAAGGACTGGAGATAAAAGGGGTCTATATCGTAGACATCAAGGACTGCCAGTTTGGCGATGGATGGGTATCCGGTGACAGGATAGGAAAAGCCTTTAAATAGAAAATGTTCAAAAACTTATCCTTGCACTGTTTAGAAAGCAATATAATTAACTAATAATAAGGACAATAATCTATAAATTGGATAAACACTCTTAATCAGTGGGTCCAGGGTTCGAATCCCTGAGGGTGTACGAAGCTGTGAAGCTAAAGGCTGAAAACTCTGAGAATTTCTGATTCTCAGAGTTTTTTATTTATTATCTTTCCACTACCAGCCAGGTATGTCCGTTCGCCGGAATACTGACCGTAATTTCTACTGTATAATCGCGGTTCAACCGGTAAGTTTCCACCTTACCTCCTTCCATACGAATGCGGGCCTTATCCGTCAGGCCTGTATAATAAAGAGGCAGCTTAATGGTACGTTTCATAATTTGACCAGTCGGATTAAAGAACATAGCCAGTGCTTTTTCCTTCAATGAAGGATTCACATGAATAAATCCATCCCAGTCTTTTCCATCCGGACGACGCAAGTGTATGATATCACTGTTCAAGATATCCCGATAATGTTTATACCAGGAAATAACCTTCTTTACACAAGATTTTGTCTCTTCCGTATCATACAACCGGGGACCTCGGTAGCAAGCCTGTATCCCCGCACCATAATTACCCATCATTATCTGGTAATAAGTTTCCAAATGTTCATTCAACGGCTCCAGAGTAGCAGCAGCACCTCCTCCATGATATTCTACCAGTGGAACAAACGACCAGCACGATGATGCCATGCGATCGTATGTATTGGAGTAGTTTACCTGACGGCTATGAATCAGCTGCCAGTCTCTGGGTAACGACCAGTTTACTTCCCGATATCCGATACTTGTCTTGGTGGAACCATTCAGGAAGTAAAAATCCGGAACATTCAGGGAAATACCCTTTGCCAGACACCAGTGATACAAATCGGTTACCCGATGAAACTGTTTCCACTGCGAATCATTCAATCCTTTATGATAAGCGTGACTGGTAGAGGCACAGACATCCCCCGGATAAGAGCCATCATGTTCGAACAGTGTCAGTCCAGTCTGTTCATAGAAATTCTTAATCTTAGCCAGATAATCCACTCCCCACTGACTGCAAATGCAAGGAGAAGAACCGAAAGTTGCTCCACCACGTTTTCCGGTAGCCGGATTGATTACATCCACTTCTTCACTGATCCAACGGCTCGCCAGCAAAGAATAGCCTCCCATTTCAATACCTTTACTCCGGGCATAGTCAACCAGAGACTTGATATAGGCAATATGATTCTGATCCGTAGTTTCTGCATTCATGCCGGAGCCAAAAGACAGGATGATCATTTCATAGCCTGTTTCCACACACTGATCAACAGCTCGCTTCACTGTCTGTTCATCAATCGTCGTCAAATGCATGAAAATAGGATTCTCCGTGGTCCAGGGAGCTACTGTCCGATAAAAGCGACGGAGAAAAAGACCTTTCCGTTCACGATCATACGAATCAACAGGCATCTCATACACCTGATAGGAAGCAAATGTTTTATCCGGCTCAATTTCTATATCCGGTCCGACTTCATTGTAAACTTCAAGTGTACACAACGTATTCAATTCATAATTACATTGCGAAGTATACGCCTTGTCTGTTGTCCAGTGCTCCGTACGATCACCCGTATACTCCCAGAAAGTACCGCCCATCGTATAATCGCTTTCTATATGGATATTGGGCAGATAACGTCTGGACATGTCTCCTTCTGTAGATTCCGGTTCTGCAAAGAACAACTGCTCCAGTTTAAACGCATCCAGATTCACCGTCTCGCTTCCTTCGTTGAGAATCTCCAGGTGTTTGCGAATGACAGGAATATGATCATAAATATCATAATGCAGCTTGACTTTGAGGTCTTTCACTTTATCTACCCCCCGTAAAACGAATGTCAATGATTTGCCTGTAGGGAGTTGTTTGTTTAAGGCCCAACGGCTACGAGCCCAGTCCAATGTCCGGACAGAATCTGTTATGTAAAAATCTTCTACAATAAACGAACTGTCTCTCACCGACATATCATCCAGCCACTCCATCTTCAGATAGCCACGCTCCGGCTGACCTTCCAGTCCGCCCAGATACCATTTTTGACCATTGATGACAAGCTCTCCTTCACCGCTTACGGCCCTTAGCATATTTTCTCCGGACATCTGATTAACAATATCAACTGTTGCCAGATTCGGAGTAATACGAAACACACGAGCCGTCAGACCATTTGTCAGGACCAAAGATTTTCCGTCACTTCCAGCTTTCACTTCAGCTTTATATGTTTCAGGGGTCAACAGCCAGTCCGTAGCACTGCGCTTCATGAAAGGATAATCTGCAACCGGTAAATCCTTTAATTTGGCAGCCATTTTGTTCCAGTCTTCCTGAGAAACACCTTCATCCCCAGACATAGCTTCCACAGACTCAGCCGAAGCCAGCTGATTATCGGAATCAATACGTACTCCCGACCAAACCGCAAAGTCACCACTAGGGCCATCACCTCCGTCATCCACACGAAGTTCCAGCTGTTTCACTTTTCGGATATCCACTTCCAGCGATTTCATCTTCTCGCCGGAAGCCATCTTTTGAGAGTATAATTCCCGGCCATCACCTAAAACGCGAAACATCACGACACCCTTTTTCATGGTATTTCCCTGATCTTCCACTCCGGCCAGATATTTTTGTCCATTTACCTGATGAAAAAGAACCCGTGTTCCATCAGGCTGGGGTGATGCAGTAACCTCAGACGAATGATAATCAATTTGAGTATCTGTCACACCTATCTTTCCTGATAGCCGGACAGCAGATCCTTTGACATTAATCCGGATTATACTTTTAGAATGTACTCCCACCGGATCTTCACATTTTTCTCCTGCGACAAACGCTTCTTCCCCGGTAACCGATCTGCCGGTAACCAGTGTGCCATAGGTTTGTGTTGCACGGCTTAAATCCAATTGTGAAAGCCGCAACTGAGCATCCACTTCAGCAACCAGCCCTAAAAAAAGCAAGAATAGAATTTTCTTTTTTGTTCCCATTGGTAATAAATTTGATAAATGAATTGTCCTTATTTACAAATGAATACAAATGTATACATTTTCTCTAAATATATCACCATTTATAAAAGTAACTCAGAACTTCAGACGTTTTATTTTTCACAGCAAAAAACGAGCAGGGAGTTCTAAGGAGTAAAAATATGGGACACAAAATAAATGGCCCGAAAGCCACTCAGCTTTCAGACCATTCACATTTCCAATCAGCGTAAGTCTAAACGTTCCCAATCCATTCCAAGAGCTTTAGCCACGCCCTTACCATAATTTTCATCAGCCTTTGTACAATTCCGGATATGACGGATCTTGATTTCTTCCGGAATATCTCCCATCGCCCGTGCCGTATTTTCAAACAACACCTGCTGCTGGGCCGGCGTCATCAGACGGAACAGATCGCCCGGTTGAGAATAGTAATCAGAATCGTCTTCTCTGAAATCCCACTGATATGCAGCTCCGTCCAACTCCAAAGGAGGTTCTTTATATTCCAGCTGATGTTGCCATTCACCATAGCTGTTCGGCTCATAGCCCAAAGTAGAACCATGATTTCCGTCCACACGCATCTGGCCATCCCGATGATACATATTCAGGAAAGGACAACGGCTGCGGTTTACCGGAATCTGATAATGATTTACGCCCAGACGATAACGTTGTGCATCACCATAAGAGAAAAGGCGTCCCTGAAGCATACGGTCCGGAGAGAAACTGATACCCGGAACCACATTGGCCGGATTAAAGGCTGCCTGTTCTACATCGGCAAAATAGTTTTCCGGATTACGGTTCAGTTCCAATACGCCCACTTCAATAAGAGGATATTGCTTTTGTGACCAGACCTTAGTCAGATCAAACGGATTAAAAGGACATTCGGCAGCCTGTTCCTCCGTCATCAACTGTACATACATGGTCCACTGAGGGAAATTTCCCTGCTCAATATTCTCATACAAATCCCGCTGATGACTTTCACGGTCCTTGGCAATGATTGCTTCTGCCTCCTGATCCGTCAGATTCTTAATACCCTGCTTTGTATGCAGATGGAATTTCACCCAGGTGCGTTTGCCTTCCGCATTGATGAAAGAGAAAGTATGGCTTCCATATCCATGCATGTGCCGGTAGGACGCCGGAATTCCCCGGTCGCTCATGGTAATCGTTACCTGATGAAGAGCTTCAGGAAGCAAAGTCCAGAAATCCCAGTTGTTGCGCGGACTGCGCATATTGGTTCTCGGATCGCGCTTCACGGCATGATTCAAATCAGGAAATTTCAAGGGATCCCGCAAAAAGAAGACAGGAGTATTATTACCGACCAGATCCCAGTTTCCTTCCTCCGTATAGAATTTAATTGCAAAGCCACGGATATCACGTTCCGCATCTGCCGCACCACGTTCACCGGCCACTGTGGAAAAACGGACAAAAACCTCTGTCTCTTTTCCTATCTGAGAAAACAAGGCTGCCTTCGTATAAGAAGTAATATCGTGAGTTACCGTAAATTTTCCAAAAGCACCGGAACCCTTGGCATGCATCCGGCGTTCAGGAATTACCTCACGGTCAAAATGAGCTAACTTTTCAAGAAACCATACGTCCTGCAGAAGCATCGGACCTCTCCGGCCGGCAGTAGCAACATTGTGATTGTCTGCAACAGGAGCACCTGAAGCACTCGTTAATTTCTTACTTTCCATAAATGTTGTTTTTAAGGGTTATGAATAGATTATGAATGAATAAACTGATCCAGCAATTCTTTATTTTCCTTTGTCAGAAATCCTGTTTTGGAGCTCAGACATGGAACCCGGACAGAACGGGGAATATGCAAAGTCTTTTTCATCTGTCCAAAAAGAGAACCGGTACGAAACTTATATGTTGTGAAAAGAAGAGTCCGGTCGGCTGGTATTACTCCCGAAAGTTTCCGGCTGAACTCCTTCCAGCGACGATGTGGATGCTGCCCGATTACAAACCATCCACAAGTCCAGCATCCGGTAAACAGGAAATCTGTCCCTGACAGTTTCTCCGGATCATAGTCTGTCAAGGAGCTCAAACTGACATCCAGCCCCTTGGACCATAAATACATCGCTATTTCACGAGCATAACCGGCCGTCTTTCCTCGACGACTGTAATATAGTACTGTAGCTTTCATTAAACATTTAATTTTCATCTGGTTTGGAGCAAATATAGGCTGAAACAAAATATTCATCTATATTTGCAAAAATCATTTTTTCGATAAGAACAATAGAGAAAAACGATTAAAAATGGAATTAAGACAACTGAAATACTTCAAACAGGCTTGCGAATTGCAAAACTTTTCGGAAGCAGCCCGGGCGCTACATATATCTCAAAGTACACTGTCACAACAAATCAAGCAGCTGGAAAATGAATTGGATGTATTACTTTTTGACCGTGTCGGAAAACGAGTTATTCCCACGGAAGCAGGAGTCGCATTTTTACCTTATGCGCATAAGGCAATACAGGATGCCGAAAATGGCAAACAGATCATCCGCGATCTGAAGGGAATAGAAACGGGCAGTCTCCATATCGGAGTGACTTACAGCATGAGCCCATTGCTGATTGCAGCACTGAATCAGTTTACTAAAATATATCCTAAGATTAAAGTTGAAATCAGATTTGCGACTTCTGAAGAGCTTCTGAAAAGACTGGAGGAAAACGATCTGGACTTTGTACTTTCTTTCAAACCGGACAATCACGCTGCACAGTTTGAAACCTTGCCGCTATTTTCATCAAGGCTTTGTTTTATCGTGCATCAGTCACACGCCATGGCTAACTTATCGTCAATTACCTTAAAACGGCTGGCACAGACTCCTCTGATCTTGCCGGAAAAAGGATTTGCCACAAGAAAAAAAGTAGATGAACTGTTCCGGCAAAACCAGCTTAAACCTACTATCGGAATTGAAATGGATGATGTACACACCATTATTCATACATTATCGGGAGGACAATGGGCTACGATATTGACACAGGCCGCCGTCCGGGGTGAAGCCAATCTGAAACAAATTCCCATTCTTTGTGCTGACAGCCTCTCCTCACAAGGATGCCTGTTCTGGCCCCAAGGAAGCTATCGCAAGAAATCTGCGCTGGTCTTTTCCGAATATCTTTTAAAAATTACCCAGAGAAATCCTCTCTAAACTTCTTTTCGGCCACTCAGGCCGCTTACTCTTTGTAAAGGCAGCAGCCCGCATCACCTCCGAACGACATCGGAACGCGGACAGTCTGCCGAAACTACAAAGAAACTTATAATGAAACAAAATAATGCCACTATTCTTCACCGGCTTCACGGATATTGAAGCGATGAACTGTAACTCCTCCACTCTGAATCCGCATGCGGACTCCCATACCATCATTCGCCAACAAGGTATATTCTCCGGAATGTTGCTGGTCATTGATGGTATACCAAAAACCATTCTGCATATATTGAACCTCTACATAACTTCCATCCGTATCGTAGTCCCAGGATATTACATACTTATTAGTACTGCCCCGATAAATATGAAACGAACACGAGGACTCATTATAGGTAACATACGATAAATCGGTTATCTCTTCCGGGTAAAAATTCAGAACGATATAATCACCCGAACTTTCCGACTGCACATTGTTGTCCACATATTCCGTATAGGCCTCACCCAAATGTTTTTTCTCAATGGGATAATATTCCAACTCCTCATTCTGGCAAGCCAGCAAACTTGCAGTAATCATCCCGATTCCCATCCAAACTGTTTTTCCCATTCAGACTATTTTCAGATTGTTTATACTAAATCATTCTACTCACAGGAAAAGAAAACTGTTCCGGAATCCGGCAATCCATAGCCAGGACTCCGGGTACAGCTGCGTTCTTATTATACACAACAAACATTCATCTCTTTTCCGGAGGACAAATATAGAAGGGGCTGCTGATTTCATCAAATGAAATCAGCCAACTCCCGAAGAGGAGACAAGGGCCAAAATAGAAAAAGAAAAAAATATTAAATAGTACAGGTTTGTCTGCAAAATCATTCCGTTCGCCGATTTTTATTGCAGCCACCTCATTACGAGCCTAAATTTGTAGCGAACAAAAATAGACTATAATGAAATATCTGCAAAAACAACAACTGCTGGAACAAGTTATCTATCTTTCCATGTGGCTGCTCATTTTGTGCATTCCACCCATCAACCTGCTGTTAGACGACGATCATACGCTGCAAGCCGGAGAACTGAAAAACGTCATTCTTGAAACAGGAATGCTGGTATTGCCTTTCTTTGTACTGTTTCTTATCCATAACTTCCTGCTTGTTCCGCAACTGTTTCTGAAAAAATACTATGTCAGATACATGCTTGCCGTGATCTTTACAATCGGCATCCTTTTCCTGTATATGCCAGGATGGCTGGAAGCCCTGCATCCAGAACCACCCCTCAAAGGACAAAAGGAAAGAACTTTTGAACCTGCTGAATCGTGGCTGCCGCTCCCCCAGCTTCCGTTAATGCCGGATTCAGAGAACGGACGCCCTCCTATCCGTCCTCCGTTCCAGGCCATTCATATTGCGATTGCGGTCCTGCTGGTTGGATTTAATCTTTCCATCCGGCTTTTTCTGAAATCTCTGCGCGATGATGAAATGCTGAAAGATCTGGAACGCCAGCGGCTGGAGTCAGAGCTGCAATACCTGAAGTACCAGCTCAACCCGCACTTCTTTATGAATACTCTCAACAATATATATGCTTTGGTGGATCTCAATACAGAACAGGCCAAGAAAACCATTATTGAACTTTCCAAGCTGATGAGATACGTTCTTTACGAGGCAAACAAGAACCAGATTTCACTGGAACACGAAATACAGTTCCTGGAGAATTACATAGCCTTGATGAAGCTCCGGTATATCGACAATCTGAACATACGCACAGAGTTTCCCGTCGTTGTTCCCTGCGTACAGATACCTCCCCTGCTTTTCATATCCCTGTTGGAAAACGCTTTCAAGCATGGCGTGAGCTATCAGGAGCCTTCGTTTATTGAAGTACGCATCGAACTGGCAGACGAGGGTGTCATCTTTAATTGCAAGAACAGCAAACATACACATGCCCACAAAGATGCCTATCATGGAATCGGTATAGACAATATCAAGAAAAGGCTTCATCTGTTGTATGGAAACAACTATACATTCACCACCAATGAGAGCGAAAATTGTTTTGAAGTTTTACTTATTATTCCTTTCCTGTCATGATGAACTGTCTGATTGTTGACGATGAGCCACTGGCTCTGGCCCAACTGGCCGGCTATATCTCACGCATCCCATTCCTGAAACTGATAGCTTCCTGCCAGGATGCACATCAGGCCAGTAAAGTACTGGCCAGCCACACCATCGATCTGCTTTTTGTGGATATCAATATGCCCGACCTGAATGGAATCGAATTCGTACGTTCACTCCCTCAGGCACCGATGATTATCTTCACAACAGCCTACTCCGAATATGCCATTGAGGGATTCCGGCTGAATGCCGTTGATTACCTGATGAAACCATTCGATCTGGGAGACTGCCTGAAAGCTGCTGAAAAGGCCAGGAAAATGTATAGCATGGCCCACAACACATCACAGACACAAACTGACTGGGATGAGAAGGAGCGCACACTTTTCGTAAAAAGTGAGTACAAGATGATACGCATCAATATAGATAAGATTATTTACATTGAAAGCATGAGTGAGTATATCTGCATATACCTGGAAGACCGGAACAAACCGGTCATCACGTTGAACAGCCTGCAGAAATTCTCAACCCTGCTTCCTCCTTATTTCATGCGTGTACACCGCTCCTACATTGTCAATCTGCATCAAATTACCGAAGTTTCCCGTTTCCGGATTCTCTTCGGGAAAGATACATATATACCCATCGGAGAGAATTACAAAGAACAGTTCATGGCCTACATCCAGCACACAGGACTGCTCTGAAACGGCCGGTAAGAAATGCAGACTAACGGCTACGTTCCGTAATGGCTATTTTGATCACCCCGTCCAGACGGTTCTCAAAAATATGATAGGCTTCTTCTATCCGGTCAAGCGGAAAACGATGGGTAATCAGCGGCGTAGTATCAATCTTTCCTTCTGCAATCAGACGGAGAATCTCCGCACAGTCACATCCGTCTACACCACCTGTCTTGAAGGTCAGATTCTTGCCATACATATCGGGAAGCGGAAGAACCTGCGGACGATCGTACAGGGCAACAACGGTGACAGTCGCATTCGGACGGGCTGCCTCCCAGGCCAGCCGGAAAGTATCATCAGCCCCTGCAACTTCAATGACCACATCAGCTCCTCCATGCTCACTGTGTGATTTTACGAAAGACAGACAGTTGTCCGGATCTGTCACTTCAATATCCGGATAATGCGCACGCACAAAACGAGCCCGCTGTTCCGATTTTTCGCACACAATAATGCGTCGCGGATGTTTCAGCATTGCGCAAAGCAACGTACAAATTCCAGTCGGGCCTGCTCCTATAATAAGGACTGTATCGTCCGGCGTAATCTCCGAGATACGCGCTGCCCAAAATCCGGTAGCCAGAATATCCCCTACAAACAAAGCCTGTTCATCGGTCACTCCATCCGGAATCCGGTTCAATCCCTGATCTGCATGGGGCACACGTACATACTCAGCCTGTCCTCCGTCAATGCGACAGCCCAAAGCCCATCCTCCATCCGGATCCTCACAATTATTTACATATCCTTTCTGACAGAAAAAGCACTCGCCACAGAATGTTTCCACATTCACCGTTACCCGATCGCCAGGCTTAACCGTGGTGACTCCGGAACCTACCTGCTCAACAATGCCTACCATCTCATGCCCCACCGTAATGCCCGGAACAGCACGGGGAACACTTCCATGCCTGATATGCAGATCACTGGTACAGATACTTCCGAGCGTGACACGTACCAGGGCATCACACGGATCCTTTAACTCCGGAACAGGCTTCTCCAACATCGAGAACCGGCCTTTTTCTATATATGTATAAGCTAACATGACTTTCTGTTTTTCAGGTAAAGATAAGAAAAATATGACAGAACCATTGTCAGACTCGAAAACATTTTCTAATTTTGTCCATATATCTGCTTCCCTATTTTTCTACAGGCGGAAGCTTTCCTTAAAAATAAACAACAAATGAAAGTCAAAGTTGAACAACAAATGATCGGTTACGTCCTGCTGGCTCCCTGACTAAGGGATTTGGCAACCAAACGTATTTCCATCGATCAAAGCCACTGACGGGAGTGGCAGGGATTGTTGTGCTCTTTGACGTACGAGTTCTTAACCTCTTCTTCAACGGGGAAGCAGGGGTTTCTTTTGCACGACCGCGGATATACAGCTTCCCGCGGCGGTCAATTTTATCTTTTCAATTATTTATTCATTAATTCATTTGTTGCTTATGAAAAATCTTGTTTTACGAGCCATGCGCTCATTCGATGAAAGCCTCACCGGTCCTGAATATGCCTGCAACCAGCTGGTTGTTGAAATGATTTCTGACGAGCCTCTTACAGATACAAACGAACTGGACGTACGCATTTACTCGGCCGATTACCAGTTGACAGGAAGTGACTCACGGAAATTTTCTTCCCGGAAAACTCCTCTGAAAATACGTTTCCAACTGGTTTCCGACAGTTTTTGGGACGAAAGTCTGTATCATGTTTTTATCTTCCGGAATGGATATCCACAATGGTATGCTGCTCTTTCCCCAGAAAACAAGTACGAGAAGTGGAGCAGAACCAGACTGGAAAACATACGTTTGCATCCGGATCAGAAATTCTTCGCAGAACAGCTGTGCAACACCGTCTGGTGGCCTAAACTGTATGAAGGGAAATTCAAGACGCTTCCCGTTCAGGAACTTATCAGACGCTTCCGTATATATGCTGATCCTGCTCAGGTTCTTCCTTGTTTGCTTGTAGACAGCAGTCGGACACTTCTGGCCAAAGCTTTCACCTTCTTTATACTGTCAAACTATTTCACCGGTTCAAACGTAGACGACCGTTTCAGTCTTTCCCTCAAGGAGCTGATGACCGGAGACATTACCTGGAAACAGTTGAAACAGAAAACGGCCCGGAAAAAAGTCATCATTATAGAGATAGGTGATCTGGAGATCAATTCACAGAAAGCCATGATCCTCACCCGAGCGGCAGACCTGATCAGGAACAGAGCTCCTCAAGATCCCGTATACATCTTCCATGGAAAATGTGAATATATCAGCAGCCTGTTTCAGGAATGCCAGGCCTTCAAAAGCCTTTTTACAGATGAAACCACCTTTCACATCCTTCCTCCGGAATCTGAGCCCGACAGTTCTGAGTCGCTTCCTTTTGATACCCCTCTGCCTTTCGATGATCCCACCAATCCTCCTTCGCAGATCCGGAATTTCAATGCCCCTTGTTCCGCCGAGCTGGAATTACAGGAGATGGTCGGGCTCCATCGCGTAAAGGAAGATATGGCAGAGGCCCGGATGATGGCCTGCTTTCTGCAAAGGCGTAAAGATCTTTCCCTGGATTCAGGCACAGAAAACCGTCATCACATGCTCTTTCTGGGGAACCCCGGAACAGGCAAGACAACAGTGGCCCGGCTGGCAGGGAAAATGTATCATTACATTGGAGTTCTCTCCAGCGGACACACCGTGGAAGTATCACGTACCGACCTTGTCGGGGAATATATCGGCCAAACGGAAAAAAAGATGAAAGAAGTCATTGACAAGGCCCGCGGCGGAGTTCTGTTTATAGATGAAGCCTACACCCTGATCGAAAAGGATACCTATTCAAAGGACTATGGCAAGGAAGTCATTCAGGCTCTGTTAACGGTTCTTTCCGAACCCAATCCGGACATGATCATTATTCTGGCAGGCTATGAAGACAAAATGCGCGTCCTGCTTCAAAGTAATCCGGGACTGAAAGACCGTTTTCCTCTCCGGTTCTACTTCGATGATTACACAGCTGAAGAACTGTTGGAAATGGCTCACCGCTCACTGCAGCAGCGGAACTTCATTCTCACACCGGAAGCTGACCGGCAACTGGAACTGCTGGTCAGAGAGGCTTCTGCCCAACGTGATGAATATTTCGGAAACGGACGCTGGATACACAACCTGATCAACCAGGGAATTCTCAAGAGCATGGCCCGGAGAATTATGTCGCTTCCTCACCCCGATATCTCCAGCCGGAAGTTGTTCTGCACCATCGAAGCTTGTGACATTACCTCTGCCGTCCAACGCTTCCAGGAATGTTATCCTCTGAAACTGAAAGCTTCTGCACGTATCGGATTCAGAGCATAAAAAAAAGCCCAAGGGCTTTTAAAAAAACGTTTCGGCGTTTTGACACAAACGTCGAAACGTTCACATCAAAACGCCGAAGCCTTTTTTGTGTGTGATTCTTTAGAAGCGAACCATCATTTCTACCACCAGCTTATCCTGCTCTGAAGCTTTGGCCAATGCCTGGTTATCGTAGAAATACTTTTCATAGTTTAAGCGTAAATCTGCCTGGAACGGTTTACCGAAGCTGAAGGTCAAACCACCGGTAACACGCTTGCGTTCATAATCGGTGATATACATCTGACCATCCTCATTAAGCGTACCGTCACTGTGATCGCCCATATAGTCGAAACGAGCCAGGAAGGAAATCTTCTTGAACGGGAATTTCTTCTTCTGAATAAACCAGTCGTAATTGACAAAAGCATCTACAGCCCATACATCCTGGAAAGAATCATGTGCATAGCGTTTATACAATCCTTCAACCTCAAAATGCCAGTTATTCCATTTATAATAAGTACCGATATCGTACATATAAATGTTTACATTTTCCGGACGGATACGCTGCGTACTCAGCGTCAGATTATAATCTTTCCACGGCATCAGCTGCAACTTGGCCGAATAGCACAGAACACGGTGCCATTCTTTCTGGGCCGTCAGTCCAGAACCGCTGAACAGTCCTCCCTCAAGGATAAAAGGAAAACCTTCATCCATGGAATAGCCTAAGGTTGCACCGACATCACGGACATTACCTACCTGCTTGGCAATAAACGAACGGTTGGCAAAATATTGCTGATGTGGAGAACGATGTGCATCAATAGTGAAAGGAACACGCATCTGTCCGACAGTGATTTTGAAATCTTCCAAAGGAGTTACACGCGCAAAGGCATCCAACATCTTGATTTGTCCTTCATCAGAAAGGTCTATTTCAGCTTTATAGCTTACCAAGGAATGTACTTTTCCGTCCAAACTGACTCGGGCGTTACGAACTTGAAAACGCTGTTCATCAGTGGAAGTCTGATACTCATATTTTCCCCGAACCGTTCCATGGACTTCCGGCAGATACTGTTTCCAGTCTTGGGCGCTTGCAGAGGCTATGGTTAATGCCGCCAGCAGCACAGATGCAATTTTTCTCATTGATTATGTCTTTTTATTCTGGCGGCAAAGGTATCTGAGTCAGATAAAACAGGTATGTCAAATGTATTACAAAACTGTTACACCTCCACAAACCTGGCCGTTTCTACTTTTTCAAGACGTGAACGGAGCTTGTCCATCTGCGATTTCCGGATCCGCAAGGTCATCAGACAATCCATATCGTATGACTGTTCTACAATCTCAGGCGATTCTTCCTTAACGATCCTCATCACATCATTCATAAACGGATATTCAAAGGCCACGGTCACCTGCTCATCTACTGTTTTTTCGATTACACGAGCTTCGGCCAGTGCCTGTGCCGCAGCAGTACGATATGCTACGATCAATCCGCTTGTTCCCAGTTTGATTCCCCCAAAATACCGTACCACGATAACCAGAATGTCGGTTAACTCATTGGAATTGATCTGCCCCAGAATCGGTTTTCCTGCTGTTCCTGAAGGCTCTCCATTATCATTGGCCCGAAAATCCTTACGGGCTGGTCCCAGCATATATGCATAGCATACATGACGGGCATCATAGTATTTCTTCTGATATTCTTCCAGATAATTCTTCACATCGGTCAGTGTACGCACCGGAAGCGCAATGGCAATAAATTTGCTGCGCTTTTCAGTATAAACTGACTCGGCCATTTCCTCGATTGTTCTATAAGTATCTTCCATAGCGCAAAGGTAATGAAAATCCCCCAACAAGAAATGCGGATCTTACACAAAGTCGTCTGACGGCTCAGGCAAGAATCCGCATTTTGTTTTCTTGAAACAATCAATCTAACCTATGAATCACTAATCCAGAACGCAATTTCGGTTCAAACCAGGTTGTTTTGGGCGGCATGATATTTCCTGTATCAGCAATATCCATCAATTGCTTCATGGATACTGGATAAAGGGCCAGCGCCATCTTCATCTCACCGCTGTCAACCCGTTTCTTCAATTCACCAAGACCACGAATACCGCCTACGAAGTCAATCCGTTTGTCAGAACGCAGGTCTTTTATGCCCAGGATCTCATCTAGAATCAGATTGGAAGAGATTGTTACATCAAGTACTCCAATCGGATCATGATCATCATACGTTCCCGGTTTGGCTGTCAGGCTATACCATTTTCCGTCAAGATAAAGAGAGAAATTATGCAAAGCAGCCGGTTTATAGATTTCCGTGCCTTTTTCTTCCACGTCAAAATGTTTTCGCAGCGCATCCAGGAACTGAGCCGGAGTCAGACCGTTCAAATCTTTCACCACCCGGTTATAATCAATGATTGTCAGCTGACTGGCAGGGAAACAAACAGCCATGAAATAGTTGTATTCCTCATCCCCTTTATGATTGGGATTCTGTCTGGCCTTCTCTGCCCCGACCAATGCTGCCGCAGCACTGCGATGATGTCCGTCGGCAATATACAAGGCAGGCATCTGTTCGAATGCTTTCGTAATGGCTGCAATATCGGCATCTTCATCAATTACCCAGAATGTATGACCGAAGCCATCTCCCGGTGCAATGAAATCATATTCCGGCTGGCGAGACGTATATTTCGCAACAACTGCATCCAGCACATCATTATCCGGATAAGCAAAGAATACCGGCTCGATATTGGCATTGTTTACGCGCACATGCTTCATGCGGTCTTCTTCCTTGTCACGACGGGTCAGTTCATGTTTCTTGATTACTCCATTCATGTAATCAGGAACATAAGCACCAACGACCAAACCATACTGTGTTTTGCCATTCATGGTTTGGGCATAAATATAATAACATTCTTTCTTGTCCTGTACCAGCCATCCTTTCTCCTGAAACTTCAGGAAATTCTCGGCAGCCTTGCCATACACCCGCGGATCATGTTCATCTGTTCCTTCCGGGAAATCAATTTCCGGCTTGATGATGTGATAAAGCGACTTTTCATTACCAGCCGCTTCTGCACGAGCCTCAGCTGAATTCAACACATCATAAGGACGCGAAGCGACCTGTTCAACCAAATCTTTGGGAGGACGTATACCTTTAAAGGGTTTAACGATTGCCATAATGTTTCAAATTATTTCTGAAAAAAACTACCATGTGAATAAATGCATAGATATAACACATCAATGTCATCCCGCATAATAGGCCATCTCCAAACTCGCCCAATTGCGATTTACAAAGAGAAGAGATCAATAACAGCGTATTGCCCACGGCCAAAGGAAGCAGAATGCGCTTCTCATTTTCATTCATTCTCATGGCAACATTTATGAAGTACTTATTTCTTATTTACACGGTATTTTTCACATCCATCTTTCAGGAATCCTACAATCTGACGGGCGGCAGCAATACCTGCATTGATATTGGCTTCAGCTGTCTGAGCACCCATCTTCTTGGGAGTAGAAAAATAACGTCCCGGGAAATGATCTGCAAATTCATCATGATGAACCGGCATAATATCAGTTATATATTTCAAATCAGCACGGTCGTTCATCAGACGAAGCAGATCTGCTTCATTAATGACTTCTTTTCGGGCTGTATTGACCAGCAAACCATTCTTCGGCATCAGATTCACCAAATCATAATTAATGGAGTTCTTTGTTTCAGCGGTAGCAGGAATGTGCAAAGATACAATATCACAAGTGGAATATAGAACTTCCGGAGAATCAACCGGCTTCACGCCATCAGCCTCCATGGCTTCTTTCGGACAATAAGCATCGTATGCGTAAATATCCATTCCAAAACCTTTGGCAATACGTGCAACATTCCGTCCGACATTACCATAAGCATGAATACCCAGTTTTTTGCCTTTCAACTCCGTACCTGACTTTCCGTCATAGAAGTTACGTACAGCCATTACCATGAAACCAAATGCCAGTTCTGCCACGGCATTTGAATTCTGTCCCGGCGTATTCATTACGCAAACATGATGAGCTGTGGCTGCTTCCAGACTGACATTATCATATCCGGCACCTGCACGCACCACGATTTTCAATTGCCCAGCAGCATTCAATACTTCTTCGTCTATAATATCGCTACGGATAATCAAAGCATCAGCATCTTTTACCGCATCCAGCAACTGACTTTTTTCAGTATATTTTTCAAGCAAAGCCAATTCATAACCGGCTGCTTCTATTTCTGAACGAATACCGTCAACCGCTACCTTGGCAAACGGTTTTTCTGTGGCAACTAAAACTTTCATAGAAAAATAAATTAATAGTTACAAGAGATAGAATGAATTTCAAAACTAGAAGACATCCGTTACTACCTGCGGTAACGGATGTCAAAATCCTTATCAGGCGCTAAGATCAATGCATCTTTTCAAATTCCTGCATGCAGTCAATCAGTGCCTGTACACTTTCTACTGGCATTGCATTGTAACAGGAAGCACGGAATCCGCCTACTGAACGGTGTCCCTTGATGCCGACCATGCCTTTCTCTGTCGCAAATTTCAGGAATTCTGCTTCCAGATCCTTATATTCATCGGCCATGACAAAGCAAATATTCATCAGTGAACGGTCGCCTTTATTCGTAACTGTTCCGCGGAACAATTTGTTACGGTCTATTTCTGCATACAACATCTCCGCACGAACTTTAGCGCGACGCTGCATTTCCTCTACACCGCCCTGTGCTTTAATCCAGCGCAAGGTCTGAAGAGCTGCATAAATAGGAACTACCGGAGGAGTATTGAACATAGAACCTTTTTCTACGTGAGTCTTGTAGTTCAACATGGTCGGAATATAACGGGAAACTTTACCCAGCGCATCGTCTTTCACAATGACGAAAGTCACACCGGCCGGAGCCAGATTCTTCTGTGCACCTCCATAAATACAAATATACTTCGATACATCTACCGGACGGGAGAAAATATCAGAAGACATATCGCCCACCAATGGAACATTTACATCAGGATCAGCATGCAATTCCGTACCATAGATCGTATTGTTCGTAGTTATATGGAAATAGTCCACATCAGCCGGAACTTCATAGTTCTTCGGAATATAAGTAAAGCCATCCTTTTCGGAAGAAGCCACTTCCACCACTTCACCAAAAGCTTTCGCTTCTTTAAGTGCTTTCTTGGCCCATGTTCCCGTATTCAGATAAGCTGCTTTCTTTTCGAGGAAGTTATAAGGAACCATACAGAACTCCATGCTTGCACCTCCGCCCAGGAACAAGACCGAATAACCTTCCGGAATATTCAGAAGTTCCTTAAACAGCGCAACCGCTTCATCCACCACAGGCTGGAAGTCTTTAGCGCGGTGACTGATTTCCATCAACGAAAGTCCTGATCCATTATAATCAAGTATAGCTTGAGCTGTCTTTTCGATTACCTCACGAGGCAGGATAGAAGGTCCCGCATTAAAATTATGCTTTTTCATTTGGAAGTTTGTTTTGGTTAAACATTGGGTTAGTTCTTACACTTGCGAATTTAGTGATTATTCCTAGACTTCCAAAAGTTTTCGTGATAATTTTATGCAAAAAGAAAAATATTTCTTCATTTATGCCAGCGAGCATCCATTTTAAGTAACAAATTGACACATGAATATAAGCTGGGGCCTGAAGAGATAGTCTGAAGCCGCAGTATGAAAAGGCCGAAACCCTTTTTTGCCAATGAGAAGATAGCACAAAGTTATTATTTTGCCAGTTCTATCAAAGCTTTTACCCCCTTTATCTTTTCATTTTGTATCATTTTTAACATTTGTTTCACTTTTACACGAGATACAGCGGCAAAAGCATAATGGTCTTTTACGTCTATCCGTCCAACGTCTTCCCGGTTCAGGCCTCCTTTTTTAGAAAGGAAACCAACAATGTCGATCCGGTTAATTTTATCCTTTTTCCCTTTTCCTATATAGAGAGTCACAAACTTGGGCAAAGCCGGTTTCGGCAGCTGTTCAGGCAAGACATATTCTTCAGAAATCTCCGGTAACCAGGAAGGCAGTTTTTCTTCAGAATGAAGAATCAGATAAGCAGAACCTTCAGCTTCCCAGCGGGCCGTCCGGCCATTGCGGTGGATAAATCCATCCTCACCCACCGGCAAATGATAGTGTACAATATTCCGGATCTCTGGAATATCCAGTCCGCGGGCAGCCAGATCCGTTGAGATCAGGATATGACAACTTTCGTTACGGAATTTATACAAGGCCCGTTCCCGGTCATCCTGTTCCATTCCTCCGTGGAAAGCTTCACAGTAAACTTTCTGGGAATGCAGATATTTCATCACCCGATCCACACTTTCACGATGGTTACAGAAAACAAGTGTAGAAGCATCGCCCAGCGAGCAAAGCAACTTATAAAGAGTTTCCAGTTTATCCTTGGCCGGTGAACACACCTTATATATATGTAAACGTTCAGAGACCTGTTCTTCCGGATTCAGGAAATCCAGTTTGACCGTCTGATTCAATCCCGTAAAACGGGGGATTTCTTCCGTATCGGTTGCCGAAAGAAGGAAACGGCGACGTAAAGCAGGAAGTTTTCCAATGACCTCCGCCATCTCTTCCTGGAATCCGAACTCCAGGCATTTGTCAAACTCATCAATGACCAGCAGACGGACCGTCGACGCGTCAAAATTCTGCTTATCCAGATGGTCGTTCATTCGTCCCGGCGTACCGATAATGACAGACGGACGTATTCCTTTCATGGTACGATGTTCTTCCATCGCCGGACGTCCGCCATAACAGCTCATAACATTCCAGCCCGTACCCATGGCCTTGAATACCTGCTCTATCTGCAAAGCCAGCTCACGCGAAGGAACCAAAACAACTGCCTGCACGCCATCCACTCCTTCCTTCAGTGAAGAAACCAAAGGAAGCAAATAAGCTAAAGTCTTACCGGATCCGGTCGGTGAAAGGAGAATCAGATCACATCCTTCCTGAAAGGCTTTCAATGATGCCTGCTGCATGGGATTCAATTGCTCAATCTTCAGATTGGCTAAGATAGTCTGGATATTCATAAGAGATCTTTCATTAGTCATTTGGTTACAAAGGTACAAAAAGCAGCCAATCCGCACAAAGTTTTCCGTCAAACCCTTAGATATTGGCTAGATTTTTACCAACTTTGCAAGCAATATCAAGATATGAACGATTCTTATGGCAGATAATTACATCGAACGACAATACGAACAGTACGAGGCCCGGAAAGCCGCCTGGGAGAAATCACGCAAAACGGTCCGTAAAAAGCCGGCCGTACAACAGCCGGAGCATAGAGCCGTATTACAGAACCAGGTAAAAAAGATTGTAGCCGTGCACGACCTTTCCGGAGTAGGACGTGTTTCCCTGACAGCAGTCATTCCCATTCTTTCTACAATGGGCTTTCAGGTCTGTCCCCTTCCAACCGCCGTACTTTCCACGCACACCCAATATCCGGAGTTTTCTTTCCTTGACCTGACCGAAGAAATGAAAAAGATCATTGAAAAATGGGAAAAGCTTCATATCAAGTTCGACACCTTTTATACCGGTTACCTCGGCTCTGCGCAACAGGCTCAGATCGTACAGTCCTTTATCCAGCGCTTCCGCCGTCCGACAGACCTGGTTGTTACAGATCCCGTATTGGGAGACAACGGTCATTTATATACAGGCATTACAGAGGAAATGGTACGGGAAATGCGACAGCTGATCCGTCATGCAGACATCATTACTCCTAACCTGACAGAACTGTTCCTTCTTCTGGACAAACCTCACCAGACCAGTTTATCGGATGCAGAACTAAAAACGTATCTCAAGGAATTGTCGGACGCAGGCCCTGAAATCGTAATTGTCACCAGCGTTCCCGTATGCGACAATCCGCACATGACTTCGGTCTATGCATACAACCGGAACGGAAACCGATACTGGAAAGTAACCTGTCCGTATCTGCCCGCCCATTATCCGGGCACAGGCGATACATTTACCAGCGTCATTACCGGAGCCTTAATGCAAGGAGACAGTTTGCCGATTGCTCTGGACCGTGCCACCCAGTTTATACTTCAGGGGATTCGTGCGACCTTTGGCTACGAATACAACAACCTGGAAGGCATCATGCTGGAAAAAGTGCTTCCCAACCTGAAAATGCCCATTCAGATCAGCAGTTATGAACTGCTGGAATAAGAATCCGGCTGACATCCGTCACGACTTCTTCAAAATCGAGCATGGCATTAAACAGGCATATTTTCCGATATGCAGGCAGATCTGCTACCCGGATATCCCGTTCCTGAATAATTCCCTGATCCAATAACCTCTGACGATGGGTTCCAGCCAGCAACGGACGGGCCGGCGTATCCCATCGCCGTCCGTCCCATAAGGCAACATTAGCTATGGAAGTATCCGTAATCAGCCCTTCCCGTACAATCAGCACATCGTCAGCTTCGCCCCGTAAAGCATACAGCTGATCCAGCAAGGAACGGTCTGCCTGTTTGTAACGGTATTCAATCGTATCACAAGCCAACAGCCTCAGCCGGCGAACCTGACGGGGCTGATAAGCAAAGTATTCCACGCTCTCAATCTCACGGCCATAAACAATCCGGCATCGCGTCCGCTCCGTATACTCCGGCACAATATAATCTTCCACATGCAAATCCGGCATTTCGCCCCACCAAGCGCGGCGAGTTGCGTTCAACCGCCGGTTGTGATAACCGGCATGCAGGATTCTTCCATGCTCCAGGCGTATGGTCTCAATAAATCGGCACATAAACTTTTCTTTTCATTTCCTCATACTCACTCTTCACATCACTCTGAAAGGTTATGCCTCCCCCACTTTTAAAAACCAGCCTGCCTTCGGGAGTCTGTTCCAGGAAACGGATCAGCACCGCACTGTCCAGATTCTGTCCGTCAAACCATCCTGCAACTCCCGTATAGAATCCGCGTTCTCCGGTTTCCGCTTCATGGATTATGTCCACCGTTTTCTTTTTAGGCGCCCCGGTAACCGATCCCGCAGGAAGCAGACGGAAGAAGAAAGTTCCCAGATGCTCCAGATAGTTTTCCGGCAAACGTCCCCGTACCTCCGAACTCATCTGAAGCAGCGGTCCGCAATGAGTCTGCAAAGTTTCCAGATAACGATAGCGGGGGACACAGACCTCCGTAGCAATCTGACTTAGATCATTCCGGATCAAATCGACAATCGTCGCATGTTCTGCCGTCTCTTTTTCATCAGCCAGCAAGCGGCCGGCAGCATCCGGCAAGGTTGCATCCAACGTACCTTTCATCGGATAAGAATAGATATATCCCTTCTGAATACGGACAAATATTTCCGGAGAGAAACAGGCAAAACAGTCTTTCAGCCAAACCCGATAGCGGGCCTTTGCATGTTCAAACACCTGCAAAAGAGTCAGATCGGTATCAACCGGAGTCATACAGGTCAGATTCGTCAGAAAAGAATTCCCCGCATGCAAATTGCGATAGACAATTTCAAATGAACGGCTATACGTTTCGAACGACTGCGGATGAGAAAGCCATGAGAATGACTGCGGATACGGGGTTTCGCACTCTCCGGCATTAGACATTCCCGGAAAAGCAAACCGGAGTTCATCCGCCGGAATACGGTCAAGCGGCTCTACCAGACACTTTTCTCCGTCAGCATCTGTCAGAAAGAAAAAAGGAACTTGCCGCCTTCCCCATTCATTCATACGGGAAACAGCCTCAGCCCGGGTAATAAAACTGATATTATTCATGTGTGCGACGTGTCTTAAAAGAAAGCAGATAAACAGTAACTCCCACGGCAATGCCTCCCATCAGCAACCGGAGCCACCAGGAGTCGAAAAGAAATACGATGCAATGTACAGAGGTAATCCACAATAAAGACAAGGCCAGTACCTTTGCCCGCAACGGGATGGCGCGATCCTCACGAAAGCTGCGGATATAAGGTCCCAGCCACCGGTGTTGCATCAACCAGGCATATGCCCGGGGAGAACTCCGGAAAAACAGGGCAGCCGCCAACAATAGAAAAGGAGTGGTAGGCAATACGGGAACAAAAATCCCGACAAAGCCCAAAGCGACTGAAAGGAAACCTATGACAAGAAAAACACATTTCATGGCGCAAATATACGATGAAAAAAATGATCGCACAAAAATCAACGTTCAAATGCGAAGCCGCCCGTGCCCTGCCCTTTTCCCAAAGCAGCTTTACCCTGTTATCTCAGCTTTCAGCCAGACATCTCCGCCGTATCTTCCGGTCACAATACCGTTTACACTGCGCACAGATGTCATATCCCAACATGGCTCCCAAGATGAAATCCTCTTCCGGCGTCAACAGATTCAGCGGACGGTTCACCATCATACGGATAGCATCGATACATTCCGGTTTGCCGAAAAACAGATTGATCCGTTCCTCATCAACAGGCTGAATGACAAAACGAATACGCTGACTTTTCAAGCGGCGTACAGCAAATGCTTCATACTTCCTGTTAGTTGTATAAAGAACCATCTGCCGCACACCTTTCTTGAGTTCATAAATATGGTTCAGGAAAACCTTCAGCTCTACAGGATTTATATCAGGAGCAATCATACCAGATCCGCTTTCAGTATTTCCGCCCATGAAGCAATGCGGGTATCCGTCTGATCACTTTCATTCATCTCATCAAGAGCCAGACCTACAAAAAGCCCGTCAATCACGGAGATGGAAGAAGCATAAGTATATTCCTGTGCAGGAACGGCACCTATCCAGCGACAACCGGAATTCTTCAGGTCTCCATAAAGGATTCCCATTCCGTCACAAAAAGTATCCGGATAGGACTCCGAATCCCCACATCCGAACAAGCCGACCAGTTTGTCAGACAAATCCATTCCCTTCAGCACCTTGACACCATCATACCAGTCATCCTGCAACTCTCCGTCTCCCCATGTAGAGGTTCCGAGCAGAAGAACTTCATAACCGGAAACAAGTTCGGCTGTCAGTTTGCTTACATCGTGGACATCCGCAGAGGAAATGCCCAAAACATCGGCGATCCGGCCGGCAACAGACTCCGTAGTGCCAGTCGTTGATCCATAAAAAATTCCAGTCTTTTTCATATCTTATTCTTTCTTGATTTGACATTGCAAAGTAAGAGCAAGAAAGAGAGTTCTGAAATACCTAAAAATAATGATTTTTCAGAAAGTCCTACTTTTTGGAACATTTTTACCGACTTTTGAATACCATTCGTTTTCTTTTTTATCCTTTCCTTTGCAAATAAAATGCAAGCATCATGAAAATCAGCAAAACTCTTTATATACGATACCTGTTCGCGCTGCTTTTGCCGTTGTCCGGACTCTTGCAGGCCTGCGACATGATTGAGTATCATCCGTACGATCTCGACATTGACGGTGAAACAGAGGTCAATGCCAGAAATATTCAACGCATTGAAACGGCACTCGATGGGAAAAAGGAATTCTCATTTGCCGTCATCAGCGACACCCAGCGATGGTATGACGAGACGGAAGACGCCGTGGCCGACATGAATGAGAAAGGAGGCATCGACTTTGTTGTCCATACGGGAGATTTGTCCGACTTCGGGATGAAACTGGAATTCGAGAAGCAGCGGGACATCCTGAACGGTCTTTCCGTTCCTTATGTCTGTCTGCTGGGCAACCACGACTGTCTGGCAACCGGGAAAGAGGTGTTCAACCGTATTTTCGGAGAAGAAAACTTTTCATTTACCGCCGGAGACGTTCTTTTTATCTGCTTAAATACCAATGCGCTGGAGTTCGATTATTCAGATGCCATTCCGGATTTCTCTTTTCTGGAAAAGTTGCTGAAAAACCTTTCACCCGACATACGCAGAACAATCGTTGCCATGCATGCCGGACCGTATTCCGAACAGTTCAACAACAATGTGGCCAGAGTGTTTCAGCTGTATCTGCGCCAGTTCCCGGGCCTGCAGTTCTGTGTTTACGGACACGGACACAGTATCCAGGTAAATGATTTTTTCGATGACGGCATTTTATATTATGAATGTACCTGCGCCAAGAAACGGGCGTACCTCCGTTTTACCCTTAAAGAAAATGAATACCTGTATGAAGTGGTCAATTATTAAAACAGGATTATCCGCCTTCTGCCTGCTCCCTCTCTTCACCTTGTCACAGACAACCGCACCGGCAGACAGTCTGACGCTGAAGCAGGAAAGGAAATGGGATAAGCGTGTACACCTGAAATATGAACGATGGGAAAGGCTGAAGCCTACGCATGCCAAAATGCAATATGCCGGAGGAATGGGCGTGACAGCCTTCGGCGTGGGATGGGATTATGGGAAACGGTGTCAGTGGGAAACCGACTTTCTGGTCGGATATCTCCCCAGAAAATATGCGGATCAGTTCAGACTGACCTTTACCGTCAAGCAGAACTACATCCCCTGGAGTGTCAGTTTCGACAGACACTGGGCCATAGAACCTTTCTATTGCGGCTTATATGTGACAACGATAGCCGGAGAAGATTTCTGGAAGAAAGAACCCGGACGTTATCCGAACCGTTACTACAAATTCAGCACCAAACTGCGTCCGTATATTTTCATCGGACAGAGAGTTGCATTCAGTCCGGAACATGACTTGCTCCGTTCTGTCTCTCTCTTCTACGAAGTGAGTACGTGCGAACTGTATCTGGTCAGTAAAGCAACCAACAGCAGTCTGAGCATGAAAGACATTCTGCGTTTCTCTTTCGGCGTCAAAGTACAGCTGTTCCGCGACAACCCTTCAATATGTTCCGCCACCGACTGACATCATGTTCTGTGAACTTAAAAGAGGTTTCACCGCACCCTGCGCCTCCAGACTGAGGACATTTTGTCTGACTGACAAGGCGAAGTCGATCGATTTCCAACAGGCAATCAATCAACTTCCAAATGAAAATCAATCGACTTGCAGCTGGAAATCGATACAGAAATAACATCCTTCTGCACCGGCCGAAGCATCGGTAAGCACGTAACGAACCTTGCGAAGGTGGAGCAGCTGCAGGATTTTATGTTGAACTCACGTTAAAAAAGCACTAAAACCGTCCCACGTTCCAAACTTTTAACTACCTTTGCCAGCAAGTAAAACAAAGGGGTGCCCTACCTGACGGGCTGAGATCATACCCTACGAACCTGATGCGGTTAGCACCGACGAAGGGATTGTTGCTTATCGGCATATTTTTCCTGCCCTCTCCCTGCTAGAGCACTCTTTGGATTTACTTCATACTTTTAAAGCAATTAAATTATGAAGATACTGGTAAACAACAAAGAGACCGAACTGACACAAGGAAATACCCTGGCTGATGTGGCCCGTCAGCTGGAACTTCCGGCTCAGGGAGTAGCCATCGCCTTGAACAACCGAATGATTCCCCGCGCCCAATGGGCTGAACAGACCGTAAAAGACGGAGACAGTCTGGTCATCATTAAAGCAGCCTGTGGAGGATAAAGTCATGGACCTCAAATCCGCAACTAAGCTCTTCAGCGTCCTTCTTGCGTCTAAACGTCCTCTC
>OGFD01000093.1_pt1 | contig 63046 bp, 56 predicted proteins | sample 1570851 | NCBI WGS metagenome assembly OGFD01 (sample SAMEA2582077, study PRJEB24529) | metagenome | biome: Human gut stool | place: China | collected 2011
GCGAGACCGTCAAGGCCATGCGCAAGGACGTGCTGGCCAAGTGCTACGGCGGCGATATCTCCCGCAAGAAGAAGCTGCTGGAAAAGCAGAAGGAGGGCAAGAAGAAGATGCGCCAGCTCGGCAGCGTCTCCCTGCCCAGTGAAGCCTTTACCGCCGTGCTGAAGCTGGACAGCACGGATGATTAAATAAAGATGTCAAACGTCCCCCTGCACCGTTCAAACTGCAAACGGCGCAGGGGGACGTTTCATATCCCGATATTTTCAGTTCAGGCCCTTGAACCAGTTCAGGCTGTCCTTGATGCCGTGCATGGAGTCCTGAATGATCCGGCCATAGATGTAGATGCTGTATGCCGCCGCAACGACCTGCACAAAGGCCTTGCCGCACTCGATGCCAAAAGCCAGATAGGGCTTTGCCTTCTGCCAGTAGGGGCGGATCTGATCCTTCAGCTCCCCCACCCAGGCAGGAGCGCCGCCGGAGACCTGCTCCAGCTCCTCAGCGGAAATGACGGTGCACTGCGCCGGAAATCTCAAGTTCTGCTGCATGTCCGCTCCTCTCAAAGTGCCAGGCTTGCCAGCAGCACCAGAACCACGCTTCCGGCCGCCAGCCCCATCGTTGTAAGAAGGGTGTCCGGATCTACCTCTTTCTCTTCTACCACTTCCGCGCTGCCGCCGTTGGCAGACCAATGGGCATAGACGGTGGTATCCGCACCAAACGCCGTATCGTTGGCTTTGACCTGCACATCAATGGGAAAACCGGTGACATCATCTGTGCCAGAGGTGTACCAGCCATCGAAGGTGTAGCCCTCCATGCTGGCACCGGGCAGGCTGCCCAGTTTGCCCTCGTCATTGGTGCGCTCTGCGGCAGAGGTACAGGTGCCGCCGTTGGCATCAAAATAGACGATGACCTTTGCCGCAAAAGCGGTGGGGGTACACAGGCAGACCGCCAGCACACAGGCCAGCCCCGCCAGCATCCGTTTGAACTTCTTCATCCTGCGCTCTCTTTCCGGTTCAGCGTCAGACGCTGTAGCCCTGTGCCTTGATGACATCCACCACCTGAGAAACATACTTCTGGCAGGTGTCGTGGTCAGGGGCCTCCACCATCACACGGACTACCAGCTCGGTGCCGGACTCACGCACAAGAATACGACCGGTATCGCCCAGTGCCTCGGCCACCGCCTTGACAGCGGCCTGCACAGCGGCATCGTCCTGTGCGGCCTTCTTATCGGTCACACGGACATTTTCCAGCACCTGCGGGTAGATCTTCAGCGGGGCGGCCAGCGCACTCAGAGGCTTCTTCTTAGCCAGCATGACCTCCATCATCTTCAGGCTGGTCAGGATGCCGTCACCGGTGCTGGCGTACTTGGAGAAGATGATGTGGCCGCTCTGCTCACCGCCGATGCGGCAGCCGTTCTTGGCCATATACTCGTAGACATACTTGTCACCCACGGCAGTCTTGGCGTAGCCGATGCCCTGCTCGTCAAAGGCCTTGTACAGACCAAAGTTGGACATGACCGTGGTGACAACGGTGTTGGTCAGCAGTTTGCCGCGCTCCTTCATGTAGCAGCCATAGATGTACAGGATGTGGTCACCGGTGATCACATTGCCCTTTTCATCCACGCAGAGGCAGCGGTCTGCATCGCCGTCATAGGCAAAGCCAACGTCCAGGCCCTTTTCCACCACGAACTTCTGCAGGCCCTCGATGTGGGTGGAGCCTGCGTTCAGGTTGATGTTCAGGCCGTTGGGCTGGTTGTTGATGACGTAGGTGTCTGCGCCCAGCGCATCGAACACGCTCTTGGCAATGTTCCAGCTGGCACCGTTGGCGCAGTCCAGACCCACCTTGATGCCCTTGAAGGAATAGATGCCCAGGCTGATCAGGTAGCCCATGTATCGGTTGCGGCCCGCCACATAGTCCACGGTGCAGCCGATGTGCTCCCGGTGGGCAAAGGGCAGCTCCGGCCAGTCCTGATCAAAGACATGGAGCTTGCCGTCGATGTAGTCCTCCACCAGCAGCAGGGTCTCCTCGGGCATCTTTTCGCCGTAGCAGTCGATCAGCTTGATGCCGTTGTCGTAGAACGGGTTATGGCTGGCAGAGATCATAATGCCGCAGTCAAAATCATCCACGCGGGCAATGTAGGCCACGCTGGGAGTGGTGGTGACGTGGAGCAGGTAGGCATCCGCACCGGAAGCGGTCAGGCCCGCCACCAGGCTGTACTCGAACATGTACGAGCTGCGGCGGGTGTCCTTGCCAATGACGATGCGGGCAGGCTCATTGTTGCCGTTGCGCTCCCGCAGTGCATTATAATACCAGCCCAGAAAACGGCCCACCTTGTAGGCGTGGTCGGCGGTCAGGTTCACACCGGCCTCGCCACGGAAGCCGTCGGTACCAAAATATTTTCCCATGATCCTCTTCTCCTTATATCGCAACGTTACGTTTTCTCTTATCCCTGAGAGCGCTCTCTCCTTGCTCTCACTCTTTATAATAGCATAAAACCGGAAAAGAATCCATGGGTTTGGGCATTCTGTGCAGCCCACCCCCGGAACACCAGCTCTTTTTTCAGCCTTTACTGTATCTTTAGGAAAAGTATGGTATACTTTTCATCTGGAGTAGAATAGATATGGAGGGATCCCCATGAAGCAGAAGACCCGCTGGCACGACGCGCTGGTCCTGGCCGCTGTGCTGTGCGCCGCCTTTCTCATCGTGACCGGCACACAGCAGATCACCGGCCGGATCGATGGCGTTGCATCGATGGTGTTTGTTCTGGCAGTTTTTTTGATCTCGATCTATACGGATGGTTATGTGTGGGGCGTGGTGGCTTCCCTGATCGGCGTGCTGGCCGTGAATTTTGCGTTCCGCTCTCCTTACTTTGCCTTCAACTTCACTCTGCCGGAAAACCTGTTCTCGGGCATGGCGATGCTGGTGGTGTCCATTATGACCAGCACCTTGACCACCCGCATCAAAAAGCAGGAACAGCTGCGGATGGAGAGCGAGACCGAAAAGATGCGGGCCACCCTGCTGCGGGCCGTCTCCCACGATCTGCGCACGCCCCTTACTTCCATTTACGGGGCCTGTTCCACGGTCATTGAAAATTATGACAGCCTGGAAAAAGAGCAAAAATTAAAACTTCTTGGCGAAGCCTGTTCCGATGCCCAGTGGCTGAACCGGATGGTGGAGAACCTGCTGTCCGTCACCCGCTTTGACGGCGGGCAGGTGGCCGTGCAAAAGACCCCCACCGTGCTGGACGAACTGATCGACACCGTGCTGGTGCGGTTCCAGAAGCGCTACCCCAAGGTGCCCGTTACCACCTACCTGCCCGACAGCTTCATCGTGATCCCCATGGACTCGATGCTGATCTCGCAGGTGCTGACAAACCTTTTGGAAAATGCCGCCGTCCATGCCGAGGGGATGACCCAGCTGACCCTGCGGGTGTTCACGCTGGGCAGCCGGGCGGTGTTTGAGGTATCGGACAACGGCTGCGGCATCCCGAAGGAGCGCCTGCGCACCCTGTTCACCGGTGTGCTGCCCGCCGATGCCGCGGCCGACAGCGGCAAGCACGGCATGGGCATTGGCCTTTCGGTCTGTGCCGCCATCGTCAAGGCACACGGCGGCGAGATCCAGGCCGAGAGCAAGGTGGGCGAGGGCACCAGCATCCGCTTCTGGCTGGAGACCGAATCGATTGAGACGGAGGAAAATGAAGATGAGCAATAACAAATTCAAGGTTCTGGTCGTGGAAGATGAGGCCAACATCTGCAGCTTTATTGAGACGCTGCTGGAGACCAACGGCTATCAGGCCCTTGTTGCCAACACCTGCGCCATGGGCCAGACCCTGTTCACCTCCCACAATCCGGACCTTATCATCCTGGATCTGGGCCTGCCTGACCGGGACGGACTGGAGCTCATCCGTTTTGTGCGGCAGAAGTTCCTGACCCCCATCGTCGTGCTCTCGGCCCGCACCACCGAGCAGGACAAGATCGAGGCGCTGGATCTGGGAGCCAACGATTACATCACCAAACCCTTTGGCACCGGCGAGCTGCTGGCCCGGGTGCGCGCCGCCCTGCGCACCAACCGCTTCGGCGCGCTGGGCGGAATGCCCGGCGGCGTGTTCCGGGCACAGGGGCTTGAGATCAACTACGAGCGCCGCAAGGTCTTTGTGGACGGTGCCGAGATCAAGCTGACTCAGACCGAATATAACATCGTGGCCTTCCTCTCGGAACATGCAGGCCGGGTGATGACCTATGCCGCCATCGTGCGGGCCATCTGGGGCGATACCGACTGCGGCAGCACCAAAAAGCTGCAGGTCAACATGGCAAACATCCGCAAAAAGCTGGGCAGCGTGCCCGGCCGCAACACCTATATTCTGAACGAACTGGGCGTGGGATACCGGATGATCGACGAGGACACCGATGCCAGGCCCGAAAGCTGAGGACTGCGTATGCTTCCTGCACTGATCATTTTTCTGCTGACCTATCTTCTGATGCTGGCCCTGCCGCAGTACCGGCCTTTTGCCGCGCTGGGCGGGGCCGCTCTGTTTCTGGCTCTGGGCGCGGCGGGCCTGTGGGACTTTACCCTGATGGATGCCGCCCGGGCCGTGGACTTCAATGTCCTGCTGATGATGGCGGGCACCATGGGCACGGTCTCCCTCTTTATTGAGAGCAGGATGCCCGCCCGGCTGGCCGAGCTGCTCATCGTGCGGGTGCCCAACGTGAAATGGGCCGTGTGTATGCTGGCCCTCTTTGCCGGAGTCATCAGCGCCTTTGTGGACAATGTTGCCACGGTGCTCATGGTGGCCCCGGTGGGCCTTGCCATTGCCCGCAAGCTCAGGATCTCCCCCGTGCCCGTCCTCATCTCCATTGCGGTCTCCTCCAACCTGCAGGGAGCTGCCACCCTTGTGGGCGACACCACCAGCATCCTGCTGGGCGGCTTTGCGGGGATGAACTTCTTCCATTTCTTCTGGATGGAGGGCAGGCCCGGCATCTTCTTCGGGGTGGAGCTGGGGGCGCTGGCCTCTCTGGGCGTGCTGCTGTTCACTTTCCGGCACGAGACCCAGCCCATCTCGGCCACGGTGGAGACCGAGGTCACCGACACGGTTCCCTCCGCCCTGATGCTGCTGACGGTGGGCCTGCTCATCGCGGCCTCCTTCCTGCCCCAGCCGGCGGGCGGGCTGCCGCTGGCGCTCTACGGCCTGCGCAGCGGTCTGATCTGTGCAGGGGTCTGCCTGTTCGGCATCCTGCGCGCCTGCCTGCGCCGCCGCTCGTTCGCGCCGTTCCGGCTGGCGGCCCGGGAGCTGGACTGTGACACCCTGCTGCTGTTGTTCGGGCTGTTCATCCTGATCGAGGGCATCCGCAAGGCCGGGGTCATCGATGCCGCCGCCCAGCTGTTCTACACCCTCTCCGGTGATGATCCCTTCCGGCTCTATACCCTGCTGGTATTCGTCTCGGTGGGCCTTTCTGCCTTCATCGACAACATCCCCTATGTGGCCACCATGCTGCCGGTGGTGCAGGGCATTGCCGGGCTGATGAACGGCGGTGCAGGCTTCCCGCCCGAGCTGTTTTATTTCGGCCTGCTCACGGGCGCAACTCTGGGCGGCAACCTGACCCCCATTGGCGCTTCGGCCAACATTGCAGCCATCGGCATCCTGCGCAAGCAGGGTGAGCAGGTACGCACCCGTGATTTTCTGCGCATCGGCATCCCGTTCACACTGGCAGCTGTTCTTACGGGCTATGTGTATCTCTGGCTGGTGTGGGGCGCGTAAGCGCTGCCGTGGCCGTGCGAGTGCCGACCGCCTACCAATTCGATCCTGCTGAGCCGAAGGCCTGCGTGCCAAAGCAGCAGCAAAAAACGCGCTGTGTCCAACGACACAGCGCGTTTTTCTTGTTTATTCCAACCCGATCTGCTGGGCGTATTCTTCCAGCAGCTCCCGCTCCAGGAAGGGGGTTTTCACGCCCTCACGGTCGCGGTAGGTCTCGTGACCCTTGCCGATGACGGCGATCAGGTCGCCCTCCTGGGCGTGATCCACGGCGTAGTGGAGCGCGTCCAGACGGTCGGGGATCTCCACAAACTTGGCATCGGGGTTGCCCTTGTTCATGCCCACCCGGATATCGGCGAGGATGTCCTCGATCTTCTCAAAGCGGTTGTTGTCCTCGGTCAGGATGGAGAAATCCGCCATTTTGGCACAGGTCTCGCCCATGCCGTAGCGGCGCAGCTTGGAGCGGTTGCCGCCGCAGCCGAACACCACCACCAGCCGGTGGGGGTGATAAGCCCGCAGGGTGGTGAGCAGGCTCTCGGTGGAGACCTCGTTGTGGGCGTAGTCCAGCAGGATGGTGAACTTTTTGCTGATGGGCACCAGCTCCACGCGGCCCTTGACCACGCACTTGCCCAGACCCTCGTGGATGGCGGCATCGGGCAGGCCCAGCACCTTGCCCACAGCCAGGGCAGCCAGCGCGTTGTAGACGCTGAACTCGCCGGGCATGTTCACCCTGACATCCATATTGTCTCTGCCGGAAACGTGGAACGCCACGCCCAGAAAATCGTGGGTGCGCAGCAGCTCACAGCCCTCGGCGCGGTAGTCGGCCTTTTCACTGCGGCCATAGGTCACCAGCTTGCAGGTGTGGCCTTCCAGCAGGGCTTCGGTGTTCTCGTCATCGATGTTCACCACGCCCACATCACACCGCCGGAAGAGCTGCCCCTTCCAGCTGCGGTACTCCTCAAAGGTCTTGTGCTCACCGGGGCCGATGTGGTCGGGGGAAAGGTTGGTGAACACGCCGATATCATAGTGCACCCCCGCCACACGGTCCATCATCAGGCCCTGGCTGGACACCTCCATCAGGGCCACATCGCAGCCTGCATCCAGAAACTGACGGAAGGTCTTTTGCAGCTCGTAGCTCTCAGGGGTGGTGTTGGCGGTCTCCTGATGACGGCCCATGAAATAGATGCCGTTGGTGCCGATCATGCCGACCTTTTTCCCGGCAGCTTCCAGCACGCTCTTGATCATGTGGGTGGTGGTGGTCTTGCCCTTGGTGCCGGTCACGCCGATCATGGTCATCTGGCGGGAGGGGTTGCCAAAGAGGTTGCCGCTCATCAGCGCCATGGCATAGCGGCTGCTCTCCACCTTGACCACGGTCACACCGGGCATGGCAGAAAGGTCGATGTCGTGCTGGATGACCAGCACGCTCACGCCCTTGGCAGCACAGTCCGCGGCAAACTCGTGGCTGTCACGCTGGGTGCCCACGATGCAGACAAAGGCAAGGCCCGGGGCTGCCTTCCGGCTGTCGTAGATGATGTCCTGCACTTCGGTATCCAGGCTGCCCTGCACCAGGGTAAAGGGCACGCCTTCCAGTAATTGTTCCAGCTTCATAACATTACACGCTCCTTATTGGGTCGTTTGGGTTGGGTCTGCATCGCCCGCTGCCGGGGTCGTTCCCTCGGCGGGGGTCGGCTGTACAGTCTGTCCGGCTTCGGGTCCTGCCGGGGCTGCGGCGGCATCCGTTGGTGTTTCAGCCGCAACATCTGCGGCGGCATCGCCTTCTGCCGGGGCGGTGCCGTCTGCCGTTTCACCGGTCACACCCTCTTCCGTAGGAGTTTCCTCCACCGGTTCGGGCACGATGTAGCCGGAGGGCAGCTCCGGCTCACCCTGTGCAAAGGTGAACTTGCGGGTGCTGGACATGCTGATATGGGTGAAGTCCAGCTTTCCGGTGTCGGTCGCGGCACAGCCCTTGCCGTCCTCATTCAGCAGGACGTGCTTTGCCAGCTTGAGCTTATATTCCAGCTCGTTCAGGGTGCCCAGCCAGACGCTGATGCGGTCCTGATAGAGGAAGGCCATCTCGTCCACATCCGCAAACTCGATGCGGGTCACGTCGGCGCTCATGCCTGCGGCATCCAGCGCAGCCAGCAGGGTGTTCAGGCTTTCCAGCCGCTGGTCTGCCTCCTCAACAGTGCCGGAGGCGCTGCTGTCGGCGGCGCTGTCCGGGATGCTGTCCGGGGTGCTGTCGGCCTTGGGCGCTGCCGCAAAGGTCAGCTGTTCGCCGGGCTCGGCAGAGACCGGTTCGCCGCCGTACAGGGTGGGCAGACCGGCAGGCTGGGCAGAATCCTTTTCCAGGATCTTCAGGCCGCCCGAGAGGGTCAGCCAGCCGGAGGAGGTCTGCATGGCCCAGGCAGGCCGGGCCTCTGTTACCCGCACCACCACGGTGCCGGGGTAATCCCGCTCCACCCGGATATCCTCCAGCATGGGGAACACTTTTTCCAGCGCGGCGGCCTTGCTGCCGGGGTCAAAACTGAAGATATTCTCTTCCGGATGGACATCCAGCGCCTGCAGGATCTGGTCGCTGGTATAGCCGCCGGCCTCCTGCACCACACCGTCCGCTGTCTGCACCTGAATGGAGCTGATTTTGAACAGCATCGTCACGGTGAGGTAGACCCCCGCGCCGATGACGCAGAGCAGCATGACAAGGGCCGTGAGCCGCCGCATGAGCCTGCGCCGCCGGATGGCGGCCCGGGTCAGCTTCCGCTTTTTCCTCCCCTCCCGCCGGACAGGGTCACGCCGGGCGTTCTGCCCCTGCACCGGCCGCATCCGCTGGCCGCTGCGATTCTGGGCGTTCTGTGGGCGGCGCTGGGCGTTCCGGTTCTGGCCGCTGGCCGGGCGGCGGTTCCGCTGGTTGCCCCCGGAGGTGCGCCGCTGGCCGTTCTGCCCGCTGCGGGGGCGCTGTGCGCCGCTCTGGCTGCTCCGCCCGCCGGTGGGAAAGGTGATGCTGTTGTCCGGGTAGGAGCCGTAGTTCACTGTGCGCTCCGTATACCGGCTGGGGCGGGGCGCATCGGGGTCATAATTGGGGTTCGTGATGGGGTGGCCGCCGGAGGAATATCCTGCGTACCCGCTGTACCCCAGGTCACTGCCTGCACCTGCGCTGCTGCGGCGCTGGGTGCTCTGCCCGCCGCGCCGGTCATCCCGGGCCTGATCGTAGGCCCGGCGGCGCTTGCGGTTCCGGTCATTCTGCGGCATCCGGCTGCACCTCCTTTCCTCTGTTTTTTCCTTCCGTTACGGGGTCTTGACCAGCTTGAGCAGGGCATCCGCAATGCGGTCCAGGCTGTCGTCCACCGACAGGCTCCGGGCATTGCGGCCCATCTCAGCCAGCTTGCCGGGCTGGGCCAGCATCCCGGAAACGGTCTGCACCAGCTTTTCGCCGGTCAGGTCTTTTTCCTCAATGACCACAGCGGCACCGGCCTTCTGCAGCTCCATGGCGTTATAATACTGGTGGTTCTCGGCCACGTTAGGGCTGGGGATAAGCACAGCGGCACGGCCCACAGCCTCCAGCTCGGCCAGCGTCAGGGCACCGGCGCGGCTGATGACAAGGTCCGCTGCGGCCAGCAGCTCGGGCATATTGTTGATGTATTCCTTCACTACAAGGCTCTCGCCGGGGGCAAAGCCCTTTTTCTTTTCCAGATCCTGAAACAGCTGCACGCCGTACTGGCCGGTGGCATGGAGATGGAGGACAGGCTTTTTGTTCTTCTGCTCCCATGCGCAGAGGTCGGCCACCACCTCGTTCACGCGGCGGGCACCCAGACTGCCGCCGAAGGAGAGGATCACGGTGCGGTCGCCTGCACCCAGTTCGGCACGGATGGCTTCCCGGTTCTTCGCCTGGGTGAACACCTCCGGCCGGACGGGGTTGCCCACCACGATGGTCTTTTCGGGTGCGCCCAGCTTTTCCACGGCGGCGGGCACGGCGGCGAACACGATGTCCACATCCGGGGCCAGCAGCTTGTTGGTCACGCCGGGAAAGGCGTTCTGCTCATGCAGGGCGGTCTTGATGCCCTGTCTGGCGGCGCAGCGCACCACCGGACCGGACACATAGCCGCCGCAACCAATGACCAGGTCGGGCTGGATGTCCTTCATCATCTTTTTGGCCTTGGGGCCGGAGAGTGCCAGATTCCACAGGGTAATGAAATTCCGCTTGATATTGTTCAGGCTCAGCTTTCGCTGAAAGCCGGTGATCTCGATGTGATGGAAGGGATAGCCCGCCTGTGTGACCAGACGGTACTCCATGCCCTCCTTCCGGCCCGCAAAATGGATCTCGGCGGTGGGGTCGGCTTTTTTGATGGCTCCCGCAATGGCCAGAGCCGGGTTGATATGACCGGCAGTGCCGCCGGCTGCAATGAGTACACGCATCTTGGTTCCTCCTTACTGTTCTGTCTGTGCTCTGCGCGCGGTATCCAGCACAATGGTCTTTGCCTTGCGCCGGCGCTCCCGCTCGGCGTGGGCTTCCTCCCGTTCCAGACGGGCCCGTTCGCCGTTGCGTCCGATATTGACCATAACGCCCATCTCGGCCAGCAGCAGGATCAGACTGGTGCCGCCGGAGGAGAAGAAGGGCAGCGAAATGCCGGTGTTGGGCAGGGTGTTGGTGACAACGGCGATGTTGCAGAACACCTGCCAGGCGATCTGCGCCATGATGCCGATGCCCACCAGCGTGCAGAACCGGTTTTCGGCATGGAAAGCGATCCAGAAGCCCTGCACCAGAAAGAGGACGAACAGCACGATGACGATCACCGCGCCGACGAAGCCCAGTTCCTCGCACACGACACTGAAGATAAAGTCGTTGGTGCTCTCCGGCAGCCAGAGCTGCTTTTCGATGCTGTTGCCAAGGCCCAGCCCCGTGGCACCGCCTGAGCCGATGGCGTACAGGCTCTGCTTGGTCTGGCTGGTCATCCGGTCAAGATCCTGCGTCCAGCCGTCCAGACGGCTCTGCAGGTAGTCAATGGAGTCCACGTGCTTCAGCAAAGTCTCCAGCAGGAACAGCGCGGCACCGGCACAGCCCCAGGTAATGATGCCGCCGCTGCCGCCCAGCAGCAGGATGGTACCCACGATGGCCGTGGTCAGCAGGATGCCCGACATGTGGGGCTCCAGCACCAGCAGGATCAGGACAGGCACCAGCCACAGGATGGGCCGGATGAGTTCCACCACGATGCTGTGGTGGACCCACTTGCGCAGGGGCATCTCGCCGAATTTGACCTGCGGGGTCTTGGCGGCGATGTCTGCCGTGAGCAGGATCATCTCAAACTTTGCCACCTCGGAGGCCTGTAAGGTCAGGCCGCCGAAGCTGATCCACCGGCGGCAGCCGTTGATGGGGCTGCTGAACAGCACCAGCACCAGCAGGATCAGGCAGACGATATAGCCCAGCTTGACCATTCTGCGCAGGAAGCGGTGGTCAAAATAGGAGAACAGGAACATCATGCCCAAGCCCAGCACCGTGCAGAGCAGCTGGGATTTGATGTAATGGAAGCTGTCCCCAAAGCGGAGATAGCCCGTGGTATAGCTTGCACTGAACAGCATGACCAGCCCGAACACCATGATGATGGCCAGGGTCGCCATCCAGTTGAGCAGGATGGGCGGCCAGGGGCCGGGGTCCCGCTGAAAGACGGAAAACGGCTCTGCTTTTTTTCTGCGGAGTGTTGCCAAACTGCACCCCTCCTTAACTGATTTTTGCCAGCTGAACGGTCAGCGCCACGCCCAGCATGGCAATGACACAAAAGGTATAAAAGATCAGTTCCGCGCTCTGGCCCCGCAGCTCCAGCCAGCGGTGGAGCGGTGCCGAGCGGAACAGCTGCCTGCGGCCCCGGCTGGCCTTGCAGACCAGGATCTGCAGGGCCACCATGCCGCCCTCCAGCCAGAAGGGCAGGGCCAGCGGCAGGGCGAGGTCGGGCCAGCCGATGCACAGGGGAACGCACCCCAGCATCCCGGCCAGAAACAGGCTGCCCACGCTGCCCAGCCGCAGCTTTGCGGGCGGGAAGTTCCAGAGCAGGAAGGCCATCAGGGAACCGGCCAGTGCGGCGGGCAGAACGCCCAGCGGGAACCAGCCCAGCAGGGTCATCACCCCCATCAGGCCCAGCATGGCCGCAAAGGACGTGCCGCAGACGATGCCGTCCATGCCATCGGCAATGCGGGCACACTCGGCCAGTGCGACCAGCAGTCCTTCCCACAGCAGCGGGGCGGCAATGCCCAGATCGACATAGCCCACACCCGGCAGGGTGATCCCGGCTGCAAGGCAGCCTTTGGCTCCCAGCAGCACCAGCACCACGGCACCGGCAGCGGCTTCCAGCCCAAGGCGGGTGTGCCGCCGCAGGCCCAGCACAGAACGGCTGCGGATGCGGGTCAGATCCTCCAGCAGGCCCACGCCGCCAAAGAGCAAAGCTCCCAGCAGCGCTGTGAGCAGCCGGACCGAGAACAGGCTCTCGGCCCCCAGCAGCTCAGGCTGAGCCACACAGGCGGCTGTCCAGCCCACGCCCACAGCAGCCAGCACCCCCACCATCAGGCAGAGCCCGCCCATGGTGGGAGCCTGCGGCGGGCGCTCCGGCTCGTCCTCCGGCGCTTCCTGCTTGGGTGATGGTGCCTGCCGGGCCTTGGGCTCATCCCAGCGTCCCTGGAACGCCCGCAGCAGCGGCACCATCAGATTCCCGAGCGCCGCCGTGAGGAAGAACCCCAGCGTTGAGGCGGCGATCAAGGCGAAACGAATCATAGCTCGATGTTACTCCTTGTAAAAGATCTCCAGCACTTTTTCCAGTGCCATGCCGCGGCTGGCCTTGACCAGCAGGGCATCACCGGGCTGCATTTTGTTCAGCAGGGTCTCGGCGGCCTGAGCGTAGGTGTCGGCATGGAGGGTGGGCAGCCCCTTGGCGGCAGCCACCACGGCAATGCGCTTGGCCTGCTCGCCATAGGTGACGAGGTAGTCCACCTTGTTCTCCACGGCCTGACGGCCCACCTCCTCGTGGGCGGCGCGGCTGATATCGCCCAGCTCCAGCATATCGCCCAGCAGGGCAAAGCGGCGCTTGCAGGGATACTCCCTGAACATGGCCAGCGCGGCCTTCATGCTGTCGGGGTTGGCATTGTAGCAATCCTCAATGACATCCACGCCTCTGGCGTGCACCACCTTCTGGCGCATTCCGGTCTGCTCAAAGTCGGCCAGACCGGCAATGACCCTGCGGGCATTCAGCCCCAGACGGGTGGCGGCGCAGTAGGCGGCCAGTGCGTTGGCCACATTGTGCCGGCCCATGGCGGGGATCTTTACGAGGAAAGTCCCCTCCTCGTGATCCTCCAGCACAAAGCTCATGCCCTTTTCATCCTGCTGGATGGACAGGGCACAGACATCGGCGTTCTCATCGCCCAGGCTGAACCAGACCGGGCGGACATGGTCGGGCAGGACGGCCTTGCGCAGGAAGGGGTCGTCCCCGTTCAGCACCAGCGGGGCCCCCTCCGGCAGACCGGCGCAGATCTCCAGCTTTGCCTTGCAGATGTTCTCCTGACTGCCCAGGTTGCCGATGTGGGACACCCCGATGCAGGTGATGATGCCCACATCCGGGCGGGCGCACTTGCTCAGGCGCTCGATCTCCCCGGCGTGGCTCATTCCCATCTCCACCACGGCGTACTGGGTCTCTTTGCCAATGCGGAACATGGTGCGGGGCAGGCCCAGCTCATTGTTCTGGTTGCCCTCGGTCTTGATGGTACTGCCAAAGCCTGCAATGGCGGCGTAGGTCATCTGCTTGGTGGTGGTCTTGCCCACGCTGCCGGTCACGCCCACCACTTTGGGATGGAACTGGCTGCGGTAGTTAGCCCCCAGCACCATCATGGCGTGGTAGCTGTCCGGGCAGATCACGCTCTTCTCCTCCGGCACGCCTTCCACGGGGTGGTTCAGCACCACGCAGAGCGCGCCGTTTTCCAGCGCCTTGGCGGCAAAATCATGGCCGTCGAATTTTTCGCCCGGAAACGCCACAAAGATGCACCCGGGGCAGACCTCACGGCTGTCGGTGGTCACCAGCGTGACCGGGGTCTCGCACTGGGCCAGCGCGTTGACCGCCAGGCCCTCCAACAGGATGTTTGCTGCAATTGCTTCCATACTCTCATTCCCCTTTATCCACAGATCAGATGTACGATGGTTCCCTGCTGGACGCTGGAGCCGGGTGCCTCGCTCTGGCTCTGGACCGTGCCGGAGCCTTCGACTGTGCAGTTGAGCCCTGCGGCGTTCAGCATCTGCCGGGCAAAGTCCGCGCTCTTGCCGGTCACGTCCGGCACCTCGGCGTGCTTGCCCTCATAGGTATCGGTATACAGATAAACGGTGGTGCCATAGGGCACCTCTGCCCCCGCGCGGGGGTACTGGTAGGTAACAAGGGCGGCGGTCTGGTCGGATTCGCTCTCAGCCAGGTGATGCTTCAAGCCCTTGATGTTCAGCTGCACCTGCGCGTTGCTCCACTCCTTGCCCGTCAGGTTGGGCACCTTGACGGTGGTGCCGCTGCGGTCCACGCCATCGGTGGCGATGCCCAGATAGGGCGCGATTTCACTGATGATGTTGCCCACCACCGGAGCCGCCAGAATGGAGGAATAGTCGGTGCGGGCATTGTTGGGGTCGTCCAGCATGACATAGACCAGGATCTCCGGGTCGTTGGCGGGCAGGACAGCCGCAAAGGATGCCACCTTCTTGTAGTCGCCGTCGGCGCGGCGGTCCATGTTCAGCTGCTCGGAGGTGCCGGATTTGCCGCCGATGCGGTAGCCTGCAACGTAGGCGTTGCCGCCGCCGCCTTGGGTGCCGTCGCCCACCTCAAACTCCATGATCTGGCGGATGGTCTCGCTGGCGCTCTCGCTGATGACCTGACGGCGGATGTTGGTGCCAATTTCCTGCACCACATTGCCGTTCTGGTCCGTGATCTTGTCCACCACATGGGGGGTGACCAGGTAGCCGCCGTTGACTGCCGCCGAGATGGCGGTGCACACCTGCAGCGGGGTCACGGCCATGGCCTGACCAAAGGCGGAGGAGGCCAGCTCCACCTCGCCCAGACGGCTCTTGCTGTAATACTGCATGAAGCTGGTCTCATTGGGCAGGTCCACGCCGGTGCGCTCGGTAAAGCCAAAGGCATCAAAGTAATCATAGAACAGGCTGGAGCCCACACGCTGGCCCAGCTGGATGAAGTAGATGTTGCAGCTGTTGCGCAGGGCCTCGGCCAGATTCTGGGCCCCGTGCGCCTTTCTGCCGGCGCAGTGGTAGGTCTGCTTTGCCACGCTGTAAGCACCGGAGCAGTTCAGGGTGGTGTAATAGGTCGCCTTGCCGCTGTCCACACCCATGGCGGCGGTGATGACCTTGAACACGCTTCCGGGGTAGTACAGCTCGGTGATGGTCTTGTTCTTCCACTGGATATCCCGGTAGGTACCGGTATAGTCGGCCTCCGCATCCACGATCTTCTGGCCGTTCTCATCCCGCAGGTAGTTGCCGTTCTCGTCTTTTTTGTAGATGGTGTACAGCTCCGGCTCAGCCTGCACCTGCTCCGTCAGATAGGCCAGATTGGCACTGAAATCCTGCGGGTCATTGGGGTCAAAGTCCGGCTTGGAGGCCATGGCAAGGATGGCACCGGTCTTGACATTCATCACAATGGCGCAGCCGCGGTTCTCAACGGTGTTGGCCGCCACGGCCTCGTCCAGGTAGCGCTCCACCACTTCCTGAATGTTCACATCCAGCGAGAGCACCAGATTGGAGCCGTCCTTTGCGGCGTAGGTGGTGGCGTTTTCATCGGCAATGGCGTTGCCGTAGGCATTGCGCAGGGTGATGGTGCGGCCATTCACACCGGCCAGCGTGGACTCATAGGAGTTTTCCAGACCGTACACGCCCTGACCATCCGCATTGCAGAAGCCCAGCACGGCGGCGGCAAAGCGGCCGTAGGGGTAATCCCGCTGGAAGCCCTTAGAGGCCGACACCGACACCCGTCCCTTGCGGACAGTGGGGGTGCCGTCGTCGCTCTCCTGCTGGCCCAGACCCAGCTTGGCCAGGATCTTTTCCAGCGCACCGGCGGATTTTCCGCTCTTGCTGTGGGCCTTGTTGTAGGTCTTGACGTATTCCTCAATGGAGAGCTTGATGGCGTTGTTGACCTTGGTGGCCAGCACCTGATAGGAGCTTTCGTTTTGGGAGAGGGCATCGCAGACCGCCTGATACTGGGTCTGGTACTCTGCCGAAGCGGTGTCCACGCTGTCCAGACTCTCGCCATCGCCCGAAAGCAGGCGGAGGGTGATCTGAGTGCAGACCTCCTTCATGGCGGCCTCATTGATGGTGCGGGTCTCCGCCTTGGTGTCCTGATCGGTGGTGGTGGTATACAGGGCCGTGCTGTAAGAGGGGTCGGCCCAGATGGTCCAGACCACGCTGGTGGAGGCCAGCGTGATGCCGCTGGTGTCGTAGATCTCCCCGCGGGTGGCCTGAATGGTGCTGTCCAGCAGCTGCTGCTCGGCGGCGTACTGGCGGTAGGTGGCACCGTCGCGGATCTGGATCTTGTACAGGCTGTAGATCACAGTCAGCGCGGCGGCCACCACAAGAAGCACGGCGGCACCAAAGCTGATATGACGCAGCCGGGCACTGAGCCGTGCGTGCGGGTCCGCACTGCGGCGGCGGGCGCTGTTCTTTTTGGGATTGGAGGATGGTGTTTGCATTGCGTACTCCCGAAGAAAACCGAAAAAGCGTGCGCTGCCGCACGCTTTTCGTTGTTTGGTTTATTTTGCCGTTCTGACAGAGGCAAGAATGGTCATTGCCCCATCGTGGAGCAGATCCGACCACTGCCGCACAGCGGATGCCTTGCGCACCAGAACGCTGCCCTCATCCAGCCGGATGTAGGTGATCTGGCTCTGGTCGATCTTCATCAGCCCCAGGCGGGTGGCGGTCTCCTCAACACTTGTGATGTTGGTGCGGCTGTTCAGGGCACTGTTGTAGTATGTATACTGGCTCTGCTCGCTCACAAGCTCTGCCTTGGCGCTCTGGATCTGAGAATTCAGCTCCACCAGCTGTGCCTCGCTCCACAGCAGGCTCACCGCAAAGCCCACCAGCAAAGCCGCGCCCACCAGCTGCAGCGCGTGCTGCATGGCGGCCCGCACGGGGTTCAGCCGCTTTTTGCCGCCCTTTTCTACCCGCAGCGGAACTTTGGGCTGTGTCTGCGGCGCTCTTCTGCGCCGAACCTCTGTCATATCGTATGCTGCCTGACCCATGGTGATCTCCTCCTCACATCTCCGGGGCTTTGCCGCCCTCAGATCTTTTCCAAAACCCGCAGGTGGGCCGAGCGGCTGCGCCGGTTCTCTTCCAGCTCCTGCGTGTTGGCTTCAATGGGTTTGCGTGTGATCAGCTTTGCCTTGGCTTTGCCGCCGCAGACGCACACCGGGAACTCCGGCGGGCAGGTACAGGCGGTGGACCAGCGGCGGAACTTGTTCTTGACCAGCCTGTCCTCCAGCGAGTGGAAGGTGATCACGCAAAGTCTTCCACCCGGTGCGAGATGCGCAAAAATGGTGTCCAGCCCCTCTTCCAGTGCGTCCAGCTCATGGTTTACCGCAATGCGCAGTGCCTGGAAGGTGCGGCGGGAGGGGTTTTTGTTCTTCCGGCGCTCCGCCGGGGGCATGGCGCTGGCCACGATATCCGCCAGCTGCAATGTCGTTTCAATGGGGGCAGTTTCCCGGGCTTCCACGATCCTGCCCGCGATCTGCCAGGCGAAGGACTCCTCGCCGTAATCCCGCAGGATGCGGGCCAGCTCCTCCCGGCTCTCGCTGTTCACGAGATCGGCGGCCGTCTCACCCTCCTGGCTCATCCGCATGTCCAGCGGGGCATCCGCCCGGTAGGAAAAGCCCCGGGCCGCGTCATCCAGCTGATGGCTGGACACCCCCAGATCCAGCAGCGCGCCGTTGATCGTTTCAATGCCCAGCTGCTCCAGAGCTTGTCCGGCATAGCGGAAGTTGATCTGCACCACGGTGGCAGGCAGGCCCGCCAGCCGGGCCCGGGCCGTCTGCACGGCATCGGGGTCCTGATCCAGCGAGATGAGCCTGCCGCCCTGTTCGCCGTTCAGCCGCAGGGCGATCTGGCGGGAGTGCCCCGCGCCGCCCGCCGTGCCGTCCAGATAGGTGCCCGCCGGGTCGATCTTCAGGCCGTCCAGGCACTCGTTCAGCAGCACCGGGACATGCTCAAACGAGGCCGGGTCAAAGAGCTGTGCTGTTTTTTCTGTGTCCATGTTCCCAGCCTCCTTTCAAAACTCAGATAAGATCCTGCATCTGCCGCCCTTTTCTGCCCGGAGCTGCTGCCCGGGAAAGCGGCCTGCGGCCTGCCGGAAGTTTGTGGCCCGGCCAGCCCTGAGGATACAATTTTATTGTAACAAAACAGGCCCCTGATTGCAAGAGTTTCCCTTTTGTTTTTTCTCTCAAAATGTACCAAAAAAAGCCCCTGCAAGCCGTCGTTTTTGCTTGCAGGGGCCGGAAGCTCTCACCGGGAAATTTCACATTCCCGCATCAGAGCTGTTTCCGGGGGCTCTGGCGCAGGTTTGCACGGACATTTTTGACCTGTGCGGCGTTTTCCGCCATCGTCTCTTCCGTGGTCTTGAGCATATTATCACAGTAGTCGGTCACGGTCTGGCGGACAGTGCGGGCCTCGGTCTGGGCGGCGGAGACGATCTCTCCGGCGCGCTGCTGGGCCGCCTTGACGATCTCGGCCTCGCTCACCAGCACACGGGCGCGCTCCTCGGCCTTTTTTACAATGGCCTGTGCCTGTGCGTTGGCCGATTCAATGAGCTGGGCACGGTCGCTGACAATGGACTGGGCCTGCCGCAGCTCCACAGGCAGGTTCTGGCGGATCTCGTCCAGATAATCCCGGATCTGCTCCACATCCACGATGCGCTTGCCGCCCGAAAGGGGCATTCCGGCGCTCTCCTCCAGCGTATCCTCAATGGTATCCAAAAGCTCGTTTATGTTCATTCCGCATCTCCCTCTCCGGCGCTCTGCCGGGGCTTACCATACTTCCACAGCAGGACTTTGCCGTATTTATACTGTTTTTTCAGGGTCATGCCGCCCACCTCGGCAGGCAGCACCAGGCCGGTCTCACTCTCGCAGATCACGATGCCGCCCGGGGCCAGGCATTTGTCCACGCCGGGCAGGATCTTTTCCAGCGTGCCGGTGTGGAAGGGCGGGTCCAGCAGCACGATGTCGAACTGCTCATGGCAGGCGGAGAGATACCGTGCCGCCTCGCCGATGTTGACCCGGCTGCGGTCAAACACGCCGCAGTTCTTGCAGTTCTTCATCACGATGTTCACGGCCTCCCGGTTCTCGTCCAGGAACACGCACCGGGCCGCACCCCGGCTCAGGGCCTCGATGCCCAGCTGGCCGCTGCCTGCGTAGAGGTCGAGCACCCGGGCACCGGGCAGGTCGAACTGGACGATGCTGAACATGGCCTCCTTGACCTGATCCATCGTCGGGCGGGTGATCTCGGTGCCGGGCAGGGCTTCCAGCCTGCGGCCCCGTGCTTCTCCTGCAATAACGCGCATGTATCTGCCTCCTTCTCCCGCTGTCCGGGCCCCCTGCCCGGCCAGCAGCTGTTTCGTGTTTTCGTATCTCCATATTATCGTCAAAACGCAACTCTTTGTCAAGGGCGCGCGTTGCACTCAGGGTGCAATTGTGCTAAAATCAGGGCAAAGCGCCCCATGTGCGGCGCGTTTTGCCAAAAAAGGAGAGTATCTGCTTATGAAAGTCCTGCTCATCAACGGCAGCCCCCACGAGAAGGGCTGCACCTATACCGCCCTGTCCCTGATCGCCGGGGAGCTGAACGCCGGCGGCATCGAGACCGAGATCCTGAACGTCGGCACAAAGCCGGTGGGCGGCTGCATTGGCTGCGGCGGCTGTGCCGCCGGTAAGGGCTGCGTGTTCGGCGGCGTGGTCAACGAGGCCATCGAAAAAGCCAAGACTGCCGATGCCTTTGTGTTCGGCACACCTGTCCACTATGCGTCCGCCTCCGGCAACATGACCAGCTTCATGGATCGTCTGGCCTACGCGGGCGGCAAGTATCTGGCCTACAAGCCCGCCGCCATCTGCGCTTCGGCCCGCCGCGCCGGCACCACCACCACGCTGGACCAGCTGGTGAAGTACCCCGAGTTCTTCCACATGCCGCTGGTCAGCGGTTCCTACTGGCCCATGGTCCACGGCTCCAAGCCCGAGCAGGTGCTGGAGGATGAAGAGGGCTGCGCCGTGATGCGGGAGCTGGGCCGCAACATGGCCTGGCTGCTCAAGTGCATCGAGCTGGGCAGGGAAAACGGCATCACCCACCCCGAGAATCCCCGCCGCCCCATGACCAATTTCATCCGCTGAGTTTCATCCCCCCGCCTGCCCGGCGGGGGCTTTTTCGTTGACAAATCGTACAATATTTATCATCTTTTTTCATTTACTCCCACAATTCCCATTAAAATGATTTTATGCTATACTGTATTCACAATCCAGTGAGGGTTGAATTATAATTTTATCAAAGGAGGCCATCACTATGAGAAAGCTTATCACCTGTTTACTTTCTGGAGTTTTAGTTGGTTCTATGTTGCTCACTCCCGCATCAGCTACAACAACTTCTGTCATTTCTGATGACCCTTCTATCGACAACTCTAGCGTTGTTCCTTATGCTTCTCTTTGCGACGAATGTGGCATTGGTCAAGTCCGGTACAATACCAAAACAGAAGGTCCTTGGATTTTCAATCGGTATGTCGAATGCCTTTCCGGTGATCCTCAATATCGTGATAAGGAGTATTATCGCGATGTAACCAAGTACTATCTCTGTGATCATTGTGGAAGCGGCTTTGGTGACGCTGTCCGTGAAACGAAGGTTGAGCATGAACACGGCTGGTAATTAGCTTTTGCTTATTCACTTATAGTACTTTATAATCCTTGCATTCTGCTCCCGTCTTTCCGGCGGGAGCGTTTTTTTGTCGTCAATCCGCATAAAAAGAGCTCTCTTTTTTCTGTTCCTCTCACAATTTTCTCTTTCTGCGATCCATGCTATAATGAAGATGAGATCAGAGAAGTTCACCCCCATACTTTCTCAAAAAAGGAGGCGTTTACCATGAAAAAGATTCTTTCCGCATTTTTCGCCGCTTTTCTTCTGGCAAGTCTATGTGCTCTTCCCGCATTCGCAGTGTCTCAGGCTCGTTCTGTAAATGCTACAACAACTGCCGAAACCGTATCCCTTGTCTGCGAATATTGCGGACAGAGCGATATGATTTGTGTGGATGAGTATTATGCTTCCTGGTATACAGTCAATTTTATTCCTTGTCAGGGACGCGACCCCCGATATAATGATTCGGTCGAGAATCGCACTCATATTGAAATTTATCAATGTCAATCCTGTAAGTTTGGCACCAGCGTAGTTTCTACGGAAGAGCAGATTTCCCACAAACACCCCGCCATGCGTGCCTACGACCTTCCCAGATTCTGATATTTCCCTTGCGCCTCTGCCCTTGCCGGCGGGGGCGTTTCTGATTTTAACAGCTTTTTCTGCAAAAACGGGAAAAATAAGGGAGCGAGTGCTTTTTTCGTTCACAACTTTGTGGTAGCATAAGGGTAAGAATTTTTTTGTGCAGAGCGATGGAGACAGGCTATGGAACACTACGATTGGAACGACGGCTGGCTGTTTGCCCCCACCTTTGATCCCGCCATCGTCCGCCCCGAATGCACCGGGGAGGAACTGGAGCCGGTGCGCTTGCCCCACACGGTCAAAACGCTGCCCTACAACTATTGCAACGAGAACGAATACCAGCGGGTGTCCGGCTACCGGCGGGAGTTTTTTGCGCCCAAAGAGTGGCAGGGCCGCACGGTGCTGCTGACTTTTGGAGCCGTAGCCCACGATGCCACCGTGTTCTGCAACGGGCGGCGGGTGTTCCACCACGGGTGCGGCTACACCGCCTTTACTGTGGACCTGACCGAATCGCTGCTGCTGGGCCAAAAAAATGTGGTGGCTGTCCGGTGCGACAGCCGGGAGGACCTGAACATTCCTCCCTTCGGCGGGCAGATCGATTTTCTGACCTACGGCGGCATCTACCGGGCCGTCAGTCTGGACGTGAAGGAGCCCGCCTACCTGCGCGACATCTTCATCGAGGCGCAGGCCGAGGGCGATTTCCGCATCTATTCCTCCACAGTGGGCGAGACCATCGGCTGCACCCTGCAGGCCGAGATCCGCAGCCCCGCCGGGAGCAGAGCCCTGTACAGCGGTGAGCTCAGCCTGCCCATTGTGGGCACCCTGAACGGCGTGCACCCCTGGAGCGTGGAGCACCCCTTCCTCTATACCCTGACCGTCCGGCTCATCCGGCCCGGCACCAGCGGCCTGCCCGACCGGGTGCTGGACGAAAAGAGCACCCGGTTCGGCTTCCGCACCATCCAGTTCGTGGCCGGGGGCTTTTATCTGAACGGCCAGCGGGTGGAGCTGCGGGGCCTGAACCGGCACCAGAGCTACGCCTATCAGGGCTATGCCATGCCGGACAGCATTCAACAGCTGGATGCCCAATTGTTGAAAAAGCAGCTGGGCTGCAACGCCGTGCGCACCAGCCACTACCCCCAGAGCCCGGCTTTTCTGGATGCCTGCGATGAGCTGGGCCTGCTGGTGTTCGTGGAGATGCCCGGCTGGCAGCACATCGGGGATGAAGCCTGGCAGGCCCAGGCATTGCAGAACTGCCGCGAGATGGTCTGCCAGTGCCGCAATCACCCCAGCGTGTTCCTGTGGGGCGTGCGGGTGAACGGCAGTTCCGATAACGAGGCCTTTTACAAGCGCACCAACGAGGCCGTCCATCGGCTGGACCCCACCCGCCCCACCGGCGGCGTGCGGATCGCCCGCAAGAGCCAGCTGCTCGAGGATGTTTATGCCTACAACGATTACTCCTACTCCGGCCGCGGCCCGGGCTGCGAGCCCCGGTCTGCCGTTACGCCTGACCTGCGCAAGGGTTACCTCATCAGCGAGTTCGGGGGCCAGCAGTTCCCGGCCAAAGCCTTTGACGACGAGCCGCACCGGCTGGCACAGGCTCTGCGCCACGCCGCCGTCCTCAACGATGCCATTGCCCAGCAGGGCGTGGCCGGTGCCCTTGGCTGGTGCATGGCCGATTACAACACCCACCGCGAGTTCGGCAGCGGCGACCGCATCTGCTACCACGGCGTGACGGATCTGTTCCGCAACCCGAAGCTCTCTGCCGCCGTCTATGCAAGCCAGAAAACGCCCCGCTCCCCTTCGGACGTGGTGTTCGAGGTCTCTTCCAGCATGGCACTGGGCGACCACCCCGGCGGCTTTGCCGGGGCCTGCTGGGTGTTCACCAACGCCGAGAGCGTCCGCCTCTACCGGGGCAACGATTTCATTGCCGAGTTCACCCCCGACCGCCGGGGCCGCTTTGCCGCCCTGCCCCACCCGCCCATCGAGATCCAGGATTTCGTCGGCTCCCTGCTGGAAAAGTATGAGGGCCTTGACCAGAGCACGGCCCCGCAGGTGGCGGCCATCCTCAACGAGATGCGCCGGGACGCGCTGAACCTTTCGCCTCTCTCCCGGGCGCGGATGCTCTCCCTGCGGCTGAGCGCAAACGACCTGCTCCGGATGTACTACAAATACATCGGCGTGCTGGGCGGGCCGTCCAGCGTTTACCGGTTTGAGGCAGTCTGGCACGGGCGCACCGTCCGCACCGTGGTCAAGGAGCCGGTGCAGTCGGTGCGGCTGGAATGCGTGGTGCACAACCCCATCCTGACCGACGGCCCCACCTGGGACTGCGCGGCGGTCAGCCTGCGGGCCATTGACCAGAACGGCAACCTGCTGCCCTACTGCGGTGAGGCCGTTCAGCTCAGCGTGGAAGGCCCGGTAAAGATTCTGGGCCCGGCCATCGTCCCCCTGCGGGGCGGCATGGCGGGCACCTACCTTGCCACCACCGGTGAAGCAGGCCGTGCCGTGCTGCACTGCCGGATGGAGGGCGCGCTGGATGTGGAGGCCGCCCTGACCGTGCGCAAGCGCTCCGGTGCAGAGAATGCCAATTAAATTTCGTCCTTTCATGGTAGATTTGCAATCTGTTCAAAGTTTTATCATGGTTGGCTGATATTCTATTGTTGTAAACGATCAAACGCCCTCTCTGTCCATGCGTCCGCGTGGCTGAGAGGGTTATTCTTGAGGACAAAGGACCGGAAATCTATGAGAGAGAAACTTCGTCAGTTTATGATCGGCCGCTATGGCACTGATGGCCTGAACCAATTTCTGAGCATTGCCTCGCTGGTGCTGCTCCTCATCGCCATCATCAGCCGAGTCAACCTGTTCACCTATCTGGGCGCGGCCCTGCTGATCTTCTGCTACTACCGCACCTTCAGCCGGAACATCTCCAAGCGCACCGAGGAGAACTACAAGTTCTACACCCTGAAGGACCGGGTGAACAACAAGTTCAAGGGCTGGAAGGAGCAGTGGGCCAACCGCAAGGTCTATCACTACTACCGCTGCCCCCAGTGCCGCCAGAAGCTGCGCGTGCCCCGCGGCCGCGGCCGCATCCAGATCTCCTGCCCCCGCTGCGGCACCCAGTTCATCAAGAAGAGCTGAGCCATGTTCGGATATGTTATCCCGAATCAGGCCGCGCTCAGCCCGGAGGCACAGGCGCGGTACCGCGCGGCCTACTGCGGGCTCTGCCGCCGTATCGGCGTGCTGCACGGCACCCGGGGGCGGCTGACCCTGAGCTATGACCTGACCTTTCTGGATCTGCTGCTGTGCAGCCTGTACGAGGGCGAAAGCGCCTGTGTGACAGGCTGTGACCACTGCCCCATCCACCCCATCCGGAAGGTGGAGTGGCGTTCCAGCGGCCCCACCGATTACTGCGCGGACCTGAGCGTGGCTTTGCACTACTACAACGCGCAGGACAAGTGGAACGATGACCACAGCCTGCTGGGCCTGGGCTTTGAAAAGATGCTTGCTGCCCCCACGCAGCAGGCCGCCGCCCGCTGGCCCCGCCAGTGCAGCGCCATCCGCACCTGTCTGGATCGGCTGGCCCGGTACGAGGCCGAGGGCAGCGAGGATCTGGATGCCGTTTCCGGCTGCTTTGGGGAGCTGATGGCCGAGCTGTTCGATTACCGGCAGGACCACTGGTCCCCGGAACTGCGCAGCATCGGCTTCAATCTGGGCAAGTATATCTACCTGCTGGATGCCTACGACGACCTGGCCCGGGATGAGCGCAAGGGCGCATACAATCCCCTGCACGCCCTGAGCAGAGAGCCCGGGTATGAGGAAGAGATGCGGGAGATTTTTGAGCTGCTGCTGGCCAATTGCGCCCGCAGCTTTGAGCGCCTGCCCTGTGTGGAGGACGTTGACCTTCTGCGCAACATCCTGTATTCGGGCGTGTGGCTCAAATATCACTGCAAAAATGCAAAAAAGAAGGACAAAACCGCCTGATCCCGGCGGTTTTCCTTGATTTTTCCGTTCCAGTCCTGTACACTAAAGATTGCTTGTGCGGCACAGCGGCCGCACAGATGGTAATAGAGACGTGAGGAAGTAGACCGATGAGAGACCCCTATGAGGTTCTGGGCATCCAGCGCGGTGCCAGTGAAAACGAGATCAAAAAGGCTTACCGTGCCAAGTGCAAGCGCTGGCACCCTGACCTGAACCCCAACGACCCCACCGCCGAAGAGCACTTCAAGGAGGTGCAGGCGGCATACGATGCCATCACCAAGGGCGAGACCGGCCCCCAGATGGGCGGCGGCTACGGCGGTGCCTACGGCCGGCAGAGCGGCCCCTCCTACGGCGGCTATCAGCAGGGGTACCAGCAGAACGGTTACTCCAACGGGGATTTCGGAGACTTCGGCTTCGGCTACGACCCCTTCGGGTTCGGATTCGGCTTTGGCGGCAATTATCAGCAGCAGCGCGGCCCCGGCTACAACGGTGCGGACACGCCTGAGATGCAGGCCGCCCGCAACTTTATCGTCAACCAGCGCTACCCTGAGGCCCGCCGCGTGCTGGACGGCATCACCGTGCGCACCGCCCGGTGGTACTATCTCTCCTCGCTGGCCAATCAGGGTCTGGGCAACAGCATCGATGCCCTGCAGGATGCCCGCCGCGCCGCCCAGATGGAGCCCGGCAACACCGAGTACCAGATGAACCTGCGCAATCTGCAGGACCCGGGCCGCACCTACCGCACCCAGACCACCTACGCCCAGCCCGGCGGCCTGATGCGCTGGTGCTGGAGCATGATCCTGCTCAACCTGCTGTGCAACTGCTGCTGTGGCGGCGGCTGGGGCTGGCGGTTCCGGATGTAAGCGCCAATAAGGATGCAAGAACAACAAAAACCTCCCTGCCGGCGTGGCAGGGAGGTTTTTTGCTGATTCAGTTATCGGATCACGATGGTCCGGCTGATCTCGCTGCTGGAGTAGTTTCCGGCGGCCTTGGCCGTCTGGACATACTCGCCGGGCTCGGTGGGGAACCCGCTCTGGGTCGTACCCAGGAAATCGAAGAGACCGCTCTTCTTTTTATAGGTGTAGGTCACCTTGCCGCCCTCGATCACCTGACCGTCGCTCTCGACCACGGCGGTGACGTTGTAGTTCTGGGCTTCCGCCGCAGTCATGCTGGCGGGAAGCTCCTGTGCCCAGTAGACACGCACGCCTGCACTCTTGGGCTTGATGCGGAAGAACGCCATACCGGCGGTGTTCACATCACCGGATTCCAGCGCCACAGCACCGCCCACATAGCTGCCGGCTTCCGTAGGCTGCTCGTCCAGATAAATGCGGCTGAACACGCCCTCGGGCAGATATTTGCGGATGAGCTCCAGCGACAGCTTCATGCCGGTGGAGACATCCTTCAGCGTGGGGATGTAGAATTTCAGGACATCCATCACAGAGACCACTTCATCAGCCACCCGCAGCAGCACGCTCACGTCGTTGCCGTCGATCAGCTGCTTGATGTAGGCGTAGATGTTGAACTCTTCTTCCTGCTCAGGGTTCGCCGACATCTTTTTCGGCAGGGGGATCATCTTGAGCAGGGTGCGGATCTTGCCCGAAAGGATCAGGGTCACATAGCCCTGCGCTTCGCCGCTGGTGCCCATCACCACGCCGATATACTGGGTATCTGCCGGGGTGGTCTGGACGCTCAGGGTAAAGGGGGAGCCATAGGTCAGGTCCCCGTCTGCGGTCAGGCGGATCGAGACAACGCTGTTGTTCTCATCCACGCCTGCGGCGGTCAGGTCAGGCAGTTCGCTGCCCGCCGAAGCCGCCAGCGCCGGTGTGGCCGCTGCACTCAGGGCGAACACTGCCGCCAGCAGCAATGAGATCAGCCGTTTGGTTTTCATCAGCCAAAGACCTCCTTTTATACAGGTTCTTGTATCATGCAAAAATAAGGGTGCGGGGAACACACAGCACAGTGTCCCCGCACCCTCATTTTACCGCATTGTACCGTACAGGTCAATAACGGGATTCAAGTTAAATTTTGCTCAGCTGCGGGCCCTGGGCGGTATCTTTGACAGCCCAGCCCATCTCGGTGAGCTGTGCGCGGATGGCATCCGCAGCGGCCCAGTCCTTGGCCTTCTTGGCGGCGGCGCGCTTTTCCACCAGCTCCGTCACCTCGGCGGGCACCTCGTCCTTCTTGCGGTTGTACATCAGGCCCAGCACGCCGGTGATCTCATCGAACGCCTTGGCGGCAGCCTCCAGCGCAGCCTTGGAGGAGGCAGCGGACAGGGTGTTGATCTCCTTGACCAGATCGAACACGGCAGCCAGCGCATCGGGGGTGTTCAGGTCATCATCCATGGCCTTGCAGAACTTGGCGCGGGCCTCGTCTGCCTTGGCGGTCAGGGTCTCATCGGTGCCGAACGCGGTCTTGCTCAGGGCAAAATCGAGGTTCTCACGGCAGGTGTAGAGGCGCTCCAGGCTGTTCTTGCAGCTCTCGATGAGGTCCACGGTGTAGTTCAGGGGCATCCGGTAGCCTGCGGTCAGCATAAAGTAGCGGATGGGCTCGTAGCCGTAGAGGTCTGCCACATCGCGGACGGTGAAGAAGTTGTGCAGGCTCTTGGACATTTTCTGGTTATCCACGTTGATGAAGCCGTTGTGCATCCAGTAGTGGGCAAACTCGCAGCCGTTGGCGCACTCGCTCTGGGCGATCTCGTTCTCGTGGTGGGGGAAGATCAGATCCTGACCGCCGCAGTGCAGGTCGATGGTCTTGCCCAGATGGGTGCGGCTCATGGCACTGCACTCGATATGCCAGCCGGGGCGACCCATGCCATAGGGGCTTTCCCAGGCGGGCTCGCCGGGCTTGGCAGCCTTCCAGACGGCAAAGTCAGCGGGGTCCTCCTTCAGGTCATCCTCCATCTGGCTGCGCAGCTCGCGGTTGCCGCTCTCCAGATCGTCCAGCTTGAGGTGGCTCAGCTTGCCGTACTCCGGGTCGCTCTTGACGCGGAAGTAGACATCCCCGTTCTTGGCAACGTAGGCGTGGCCGGAATCGATCAGGTCCTTGACGATGTCCAGGATCTGCTGGATGTGCTCCGTTGCACGGGGCTGGACGGTGGGCTTTTTGCAGTTCAGACCGGCGGCATCCTTGAGGTACTCGGCCTCAAAGCGCTGGGCCACTTCCTTCATGGAGGTGCCCTCCTCCTGGCCCTTCTTGATGAGCTTGTCATCGATATCGGTAATGTTGGAGACATAGATGACCTTGTTGCCGCGGTATTCCAGATAGCGGCGCAGGGTATCGAACACGATCAGCGGGCGGGCGTTGCCGATGTGGATATAGTTGTAAACGGTGGGGCCGCAGACGTAGATGCGGTATTCGCCGGGCACCTGCGGCACAAACTCTTCCTTCTGGCGGGTCAGGGTGTTGAAAATCTGCATAAGAACTCTCCTTCTTGTAGGGCAAACAAAAGCCGCAGCAGAACCTCTCAGTCTCGCTTCACTCGCCAGCTCCCCTAACAGGGGAGCCCTTGGCAAAGAGGGCAGCTCCTGCGAATCTGCCTAAAAAAACAAAAGCCCTCAAAGCAATATGATATCGCATATCACTTCGAAGGCGGTTTTCAAAATCGCGGTTCCACTTCTGTTTGTCGCTCAAAGCCGATAACGGCGGCTGCCGCGCCGCGATACTCCCCAGCAGGTTTCCCGCGGCGTGCTGCCCGGGCGCACTTCACACACGCTGCTGCAAACAGGCTCCCAGCCAACGGCCCGTTCTCTCTGTCCAGCTCACCTTTGCGCTACTCTGCCCGGGTAAACGCATTTTTCCTGATACATCTGTATTATAGCCGGGCCGGGGGGAGAAGTCAAGCAAAACGCAGGCGCTGGCATTTCAGCGGCAGCTCTGCGCCGATTCAATCGATCTCGTGCTTTTTACAGAAGTGCTTGCTGGCAAAGTACATTCCCGCCCAGATGGCGATGGCAAGCACGAGGTAGAACGGGTTCTTCATGGCAGACACCAGCGACTGCCCGAAAAGGGCCATCATGGCCACCATCACACCCTTGCCCAGCAGCATGGTGACAAGGTAGCGTTTCTCGTCAAAATCAGAGATGCCGAAGGCAAAGTGCATAAAGGACGAGGGCGTAAAGGGCAGGAGCGACAGCATGAACAGGGACGCGGTGTCGAATCGGCTGACCCATTGCTCCGCCTTTTGCAGCTTTGCCGAGCGGCGGGCAAATTTCCAGAAAAAACGCTTGACGACACGCCGCCAGAGCAGGAACATCACAGTGCCGCCCAGCATCACCCCGGCCCAGCTGTACACAAAGCCCAGAATGCCCCCGTGGGCCGCAACATTCAGCGCCACGATGGCGATGAGCGGCAGCGGCGGAAAAAGGATTCCACCATCGCAAGGATCACGGGCGCAATGGGGCCAAGGTCGCCAAAGCCTTCCAGCAGGGCCTCCCAGAATTCCAGCGTTCCCAGCTGGTGAAGCCAGCCTATCATCGTCATTTCCATCCCGCGTGTTCCTTCCCTCTCATTTTTCTTTAGTATATCCGGTTTCTATGACACGCCCGTGAACAAAATACGAGCTTTTTTTGTCATATCACCTATACTACGAGACTGCGGGGGCCTTTCCTGCACAGGGCGGAGATCTTTATGCTTTTCCGGCGGCTTCAGCGGCGGCCTTTTCGGCCCGGGCCTGCATCCGCTCGATCTGCTGGGCGCGCATCCGCTCCCAGCGGGCAAGCCCGGCTTCGTCCGAGATCTGGACACAGCGGGCAAAGCTCCAGTGCAGGCCGTCCCGCCGGGCCAGCTTATAGCGCTGAAATACGCCCCTTCCAACCTCATTGCCGGTACCGGCGCAGGCAGGGCAGACCGACAAGGTATACCAGCCGCTGTTGCCCTTTTTCAGCCAGATATCGTCCGGCTGCAGATCCCCGCCGCACACCGGGCAGCTGGCAGTGATGATCTTTGGGTCGCTGCGCCAGGTGGACTGCTCCACATAGCCGCGGAACACCCGGAAGTCCCGGTAATCACCGGGGGCGGGGCAGAGACTTGCCCGCAGGGATTCCTCCTCGGTGGGGTAGGCCGCCAGACCCGCCCGCAGGTCAAGCTTGCGGCAGACATCGGCGGTGTAAAGGGTATCGGACAGGGCATCGTGGAACGGGCGCTCCATCGGGATGCCCATCCGGGTCACAACGCTTTCCAGCGTCATGCCCTCGCCCTCCTTGCGGGGGTGCTCCCGCAGGAAGATCTGCTGCAGATCATACCACTGGGTGGGGCGGCTCTCGTCCAGATTGCAGAGGAAAAGGTTCTGCTTGAGCACCGGCACGTCATCCATACCCCACTCGGCAAACTCAGCATCCGGGCCGCACCACTGCATAAAGCGGCGCAGCCCCTGCACGATGGGCTCGCCCCGGTCCAGGTCGGCCTGGGTCAGGCCTGTCACCTTGGCGATGTGGTGCTGCAGGGTGCGGAAAATGCGGGGCCGCAGGTGGATGGAGAAGGTATCCAGCACATTGGCATCCTCGTCGATCTTCACTGCGCCGATCTCGATGATCTCGCCCCGGAAGGTCTGCTGCACGCCATGATAATTAAAGATGTACGGCTTATAGCCGATGTTCCATTCCAGATCAAATAAAACCAGATTGCGTGGCATTGTTGTTTGTGTTCCTCTCAGTTCAGGATAAATTTTTCGATGGCTTCCACCACACCGTCGTGGTTGTTGTCGGCGGCGGTGACGTAATCGGCCACAGCCTTGACGGCATCCTCGGCATTCTGCATGGCCACGCCCACCCCGGCATAGGAGATCATGGAGCGGTCGTTCAGGCCGTCGCCGCAGGCCATCAGGTTCTCCCGGGTCAGGCCCATCCGCTCCAGCAGGGCGGCAAGGCTCCTGTCCTTTGCCACGCCCAGCGGCACGGCCTCGATGAAGAAGGGGCTGGAGGGGTACAGGTCGATCCGGCCCGCAAACTGCTCCTTTCCGGCGGCGCAGACAGCATCCCGCCGGGCAGGGTCAAGAGTGATGAGCATTTTGCAGATCGGATAGTCCACATAGGAGGCAAGATCATCCACATGGATCATCGGCAGCTTTGTGGTAAAGCACTCCTTGTTTGCCCACACGTCCTGATCCCGCTCACACACGATGCCCTCGCTGTTATAGGTCAGGATGGCCACATCCTGCCGAGCTGCAAATTCGCAGAGCTCCGGGACGAACTCCGCCCCCAGCTGCACCTGATACAAAGCCTCGCCGGTCACGCAGTCCACGATTTTGCCGCCGTTGTAGGCCAGCACACAGCCGCCCTTTTTGTCCAGCCCCAGCTCCTTTGCCAGCGGCAGAATGCCCGCCGTGGGGCGGCCGGAGGCCAGCACGATGGTCACGCCCTGTGCGGCGGCGGCATCCAGCGCCGCGCGGGTGCGGGGGGTAACGATCTTTTCGTCATTGGTCAGGGTGCCGTCCAAGTCCAGAGCCAGCACCCGGATATTCGATCTTGCCATGATTTTTATTCCTCGTTCTCAGGCAGGGGCTTCCCGCCGGATATTTTATTACTTACCCATCTATTTTACAATGCTTTCCCTTTTCTGTAAAGCAGGAAACCTGTTCCCCGCCCAGAGACAAGCAAAAAAGCCGCCCGGCGAGCAAAACCGGACGGCTGAGAAGGAAGAAAACGCTGTGTTACAGGATGTCGATGTATTCCCCGGCCAGCGCCTTGTTCATGCTGCGGACGGCGCAGAACTTGCCGCACATGGAGCAGGTGTCGCTGTGGTCATCCTCAGGCAGGCGGGCATCCCGGATGGCCTTGGCGGTCTCGGGGTCGAGAGCGCAGGCGAACTGGGCATCCCAGTCCAGCACGCGGCGGGCATCGCCCATCTTATCGTCGATATCCCGGGCATGGGGGATGCCCTTGGCGATATCAGCCGCGTGGGCGGCGATCTTGGAGGCCACGATGCCCTGCTTCACATCGTCCACGTTGGGCAGAGCCAGATGCTCGGCGGGGGTAACATAGCACAGGAAGGCTGCACCGCTCATGGCGGCAACGGCACCGCCGATGGCAGCCGTGATGTGGTCATAACCGGGGGCAATGTCGGTGACGAGGGGTCCCAGCACATAGAAGGGAGCGCCCATGCAGATGCTCTTCTGCACCTCCATGTTGGCGGCCACCTGATTCAGGGGCACATGGCCCGGGCCCTCCACCATGACCTGCACGTTGTGTGCCCAGGCGCGCTTGGTCAGCTCGCCCAGACGCACCAGCTCTTCGATCTGGCAGACATCGGTGGCATCGGCCAGGCAGCCGGGGCGGCAGGCATCGCCCAGCGAGATGGTCACGTCGTGCTCGGCGCAGATCTCGCAGATCTCGTCAAAGTGCTCGTAGAAGGGGTTCTCGTTGCCGGTCATGCTCATCCAGGCGAACACCAGAGAGCCGCCGCGGCTGACGATGTTCATCTTCCGCTTGTGGGTGCGGATCTGGTCGATGGTCTTGCGGGTGATGCCGCAGTGCAGGGTGACAAAGTCCACGCCGTCCTCAGCGTGCAGGCGCACCACGTCGATGAAATCCTGCGCGGTCAGGGTGGCAAGGTCGCGCTGATAGTGGATGACGGAATCGTACACGGGCACAGTGCCGATCATCACGGGGCACTCGTGGGTCAGCTTCTGGCGGAAGGGCTGGGTGTTGCCGTGGCTGGACAGATCCATGATGGCTTCCGCGCCCATATTGACAGCGCTCATCACCTTTTCCATCTCCACGTTGTAATCCTTGCAGTCGCGGGAAACGCCCAGATTCACGTTGATCTTGGTGCGCAGCATGGAACCGATGCCCTCGGGGTTCAGGCAGGTGTGGTGCTTGTTGGCGGGAATGGCCACCTTGCCCTCAGCCACCAGCTGACGGATCTCCTCCGTGGTGCGGTATTCTTTTTTGGCCACGATCTCCATTTCCGGCGTGACGATGCCCTTGCGGGCAGCGTCCATCTGTGTGGTATAGTTCTGCATGGTACTTTCCTCCAAATGACAGTTTATCTCTGAACAGCAGGGTGCTGGTCATACAGGGGTAGGGGCAGGCAGCCGTCATTCAGAAAAAGCAGTACGCTCTGGATGCCGGCACCTGCGCAAAATACGCTTTTCATGTTGGTTTTCTCCATGAATTTTGTAACGCGGCCCAAGGTGGTGCCCCCGGTTTGCCGCGGGATGACAGATTATTTTACGATCTGCTCCGCCAGTGCCTTCAGCTCCCTGCACTCGGCCTCGATGTCCTCCGCGCCGAAGATCGCGCTGACAAGGGCCACGCCGTTCACGCCGGTGCCCTTGAGCCGGAGCAGGTTCTCCTTGTGGATGCCGCCGATGGCCACAACGGGGATGTCCACGGCATCACAGATGGCTTTCATCATGCCCTCGGGCAGAACGTCCACGTCTGCCTTGGTGTGGGTAGAGAAAGCTGCACCCACGCCCAGACAGTCGGCACCGTGCCGGACAGCCTCCAGGGCCTCCTCCACGCTGTGGACGGATACGCCGATCATCATCTCATCGCCCACGCGCTGGCGCACCTGAGCAGCGGCCATATCCTCCTGCCCCACATGGATGCCCTCGGCGTGGCAGCGGATGGCGATGTCCACGTTATCGTTGATGAAAAAGGGCACGTTGTACTTTTTGCACAGGTCGTGGAGCTCAAACGCCTCCTTCAGGAAGGCTTCCTCGTCCAGCTCCTTTTCCCGCAGCTGAACACAGGTCACGCCGCCCTTCAGGGCGCTCTCCACCTGCTGATAGAGGGTCTGACCGCCCACCCAGGCACGGTCGGTGACGGCGTAGAGCCGCATATATTCTTCAGCGCACTTCATACTTGGCACCCTCTTCCAGCTGAGCCGGAGTCATATTGTAAATGGCATCAATGATGTAATTGCGGTAGGTGGCGTTGCCGTCCAGCGGGGTCAGCCGTGCATGGGCGATCTCGCCCGCAAGGCCCATGGCGCAGACGGCGGCAGCCGCAGCCTCCAGCGGCTGGCCGGGGTTGGCGGTGAGAAAGGCCGCCGTCAGGGCAGAGAGCTGGCAGCCCGTGCCGGTGATGGCACTCATCATCGGGTGGCCGTTGCGGATGCAGTAGGCTTTTGCCCCATCGGCCACGATGTCAATGGCACCGGTAATGGCCACAACGGCACCGGTCTTTGCGGCAAAAGCCTTGGCAAAGGCCACCGCGCCGTCCAGATTCTCCTCGGTGACCCTGTCGGCCACATCGGCATCCACGCCCTTGGTGGTGCCCGCACCGGAAGCCAGTGTCTTTACCTCGGAGATGTTGCCCCGGATGACCGTGAACCGCACCTCGTCCAGCAGGCGGTAGGCCGTCTTGGTGCGCAGGGCGGAAGCGCCTGCGCCCACAGGGTCCAGCACCACGGGGTGGCCCAGTGCATTGGCCTTTTTGCCTGCCTTGAGCATGGATTCAATGGTGCGGCTGTTCAGGGTGCCAATGTTGATGTTCAGCCCGCCGCAGATGGTGGTGATATCCTCCACCTCGGCGGCATCGTCGGCCATAATGGGCGAAGCACCGCAGGCCAGCACCATGTTGGCGCAGTCGTTCACGGTGACGTAGTTGGTGATATTATGAATAAGGGGGCTTTTGGTGCGGACATTGGCAAACTGCTCTGCAAACATGACGCACCCCCGTCAGGAAAGGCTGCTCTGCATGGAGCGCAGGGCACCGGAGTGCTGCAGGCTGTACACCAGCACGCCCGCAATGACCGCACCCACAGCGGTGGAGATGAGGAAGGGCACGATGTAGGCATAGAACGCGATATCACCGGCGCTCTTGCCCATCAGGCAGATGGCCACCGGGTAAGCGCACAGGCCGCCCAGAATGCTGGTGCCGAACACCTCGCCCACCAGGGTGGCGATCAGATTTTTGGTCTTTGCGTAGACCAGGCCGCAGAGCAGGGCACCAAACATGCTGCCCGGGAAGGCCATCAGGCTGCCCAGACCCAGGATATTGCGGAGCAGCGAAGCCACAAAGGCCACGCCCACGCCCCACCAGGGGCCCAGCAGCACGGCGCAGAGCACATTGACCATGTGCTGCACGGGGGCGCACTTGCTGCCGAACATCGGGAAGCTGAACACACTGCCCACCACGCACAGGGCGCAGAACATTCCAGCGAGAGCCAGCTTTTTCACAGAGAATTTTTTCATTGGTAACTCCTCTTTCTCAAAAAGCGGTCGAGGCTTGCTGGCCTCCTCTCACGCCGGAACACGGCTTCCCATCGCGGTCATTTCAAGGCTCAGGGCGCTCCCCCTCAGCCCGGAGCCGCCCGTTGCGGCGGCTTGCGGCAACAAAAAACAGGAGACACCACAGCGGTGCCTCCTGCAAAAAATCATTTTCCTATGACTTCCTACGGCGGCATTATCCGCATCAGGTCAAGGGTCGAAGTTTGGTTACTTCCTCTCAGCCCGCCTTACGAGCTCCCCTGTGTTTTGTTTTTCGTAGGGTATTGTACACCCGCCGGGGCAAAAAAGCAAGAATAAGTTTTTCTTTCGCCTTTTTGCCGCCTTTTTGCCAAATCGCTTTTACAATTTCCCGGATTATGTTATACTTGTACCAAATTCCGCAGCGCCCGGGAGAGCCATTCTCTGCTTTGGGGCACTGCCCGGCACAAAAGGAGATTGAAGTTATGGGTCTCATCAAAGCAGCCATGGGCGCGGCATCCGGCGTGATGGGCGACCAGTGGAAGGAATATTTTTATTGTGACGCTCTGCCTGCGGAGGTGCTGGCCGTCAAGGGCCAGAAACGGACCAATGGCCGCTCTGCCAACCGGCACGGCAGCGAAAACGTCATCTCGGACGGCTCTGTGATCGCCGTGGCCGACGGCCAGTGCGTGCTGATCGTGGAGCAGGGCAAGGTGGTGGACCTCTGTGCCGAACCCGGCGAGTACACCTACAGCACCGGCACCCAGCCCTCCCTGCTCAGCGGCGGGCTGAAGGACATCGACAGCGTGTTTGCCGAGCTGGGCAAGCGGTTCAGCTTTGGCGGGCAGGCCGGTTCCGACCAGCGCATCTACTATATCAATACCCGGGAACTCACCGGCAACAAATACGGCACCCCCAACCCGGTGCCTTTCCGGGTGGTGGACCAGCGCGCCGGTATCGACATCGACATCGGCATCCGGTGCTTCGGCGAGTACAGCTACCGGGTGGTCAACCCCATCCTGTTTTACACCAATGTCTGCGGCAATGTGGAAAACGCCTACACCCGCGACGCGCTGGACGGCCAGCTCAAGACCGAGCTGATGACCGCCCTGCAGCCCGCCTTTGCCCGGATCAGCGAGCAGGGCATCCGCTACTCCGCCCTGCCCGGCCACACCGCCGAGCTGGCCGAGGCCCTGAATCAGGAGCTGAGTGCCAAGTGGAGCAGGCTGCGCGGCATCGAGATCGTCTCTCTGGGCGTTTCCGGTGTCAAGGCCAGCGAAGAGGACGAGCAGATGATCAAGGAGCTGCAGCGCAGTGCGGCCTTTATGGACCCCACCCGCGCCGCCGCGCATCTGGTGGGTGCACAGGCCTCCGCCATGCAGGCTGCCGCCTCCAACACCGCCGCCGGCCCCGCCATGGCTTTTATGGGGATGAACCAGGCCGCTGCAGCGGGCGGTGTCAACGCCCGGGATCTCTACCAGATGGGCGGCCAGCAGACCGCCGCGCAGCCTCAGGCCGCACCGGCCGCAGGTTGGACCTGCAGCTGCGGCCACACCGGCAACACGGGCAAGTTCTGTGCCGAATGCGGCAAGCCCCGGCCCGAAGCCCCGGCTGTCTGGGTGTGCAGCTGCGGTGCAAAAAACAGCGGCAAATTCTGCTCGGAGTGCGGCAAGCCCCGGCCCGCCGCCAAGTGCGCCAACTGCGGCTTTGTGCCCGCTGACCCGGCCAACCCGCCCAAGTTCTGCCCCGAGTGCGGCAAGCCCTTTGGGGCCTGAGAGGGGTCTGACGCATGGCTGAAAAGACAACGAATTATCAGTGCCCGGCCTGTACCGGCCCCCTGCACTACGATGGTGCCAGCGGCAAGCTGGTCTGCGATTACTGCGGCTCGGCCTACGACGTAAAGGACATCGAAGCCCGCTACGCCCAAAAGCAGGCCGCTGCCGACACTGCCGCCGAGGGCGATGCCAAAAAAGCCGCCCGCCTGCCCCGGCAGGACAGTCCGGTGTGGAGCGAGGCCGAGGCGGAGGGCCTGAACAGCTACTCCTGCCCCACCTGCGGGGCCGAGCTGGTCTGTGACGAGACCACCGCCGCCACCACCTGCCCCTACTGCGGCAACCCCACGGTGCTGGGCGGCAAGCTCTCCGGCAAGCTGAAGCCGGAATACATCCTGCCCTTCAAGCTGGACAAAAAGGCCGCCATTGCCCAGCTGACCAGATATTACAAGGGCAAGGCCTTCCTGCCCAAGGCGTTCAAGAGCCAGAACCACATCGCAGAGATCCAGGGCGTATATGTCCCCTTCTGGCTCTACGATGCCAAGGCCGACGCGCGCGGCCGGTACGAGGGCCAGAACTCCGAGAGCCACCGCGAGGGCGATTACATGGTGACCACCACCCAGCACTACGATGTGCGCCGCGAGGGCTCGGCCGACTTTGCCAAGGTGCCGGTGGATGGCTCCAGCAAGATGCCCAACACCCACATGGATGCCATTGAGCCCTTTGATTACGGCGACCTGAAGCCCTTCTCCACGGCCTACCTGCCCGGATATCTGGCCGACCGGTATGACGAGGATGCCGATGCCTGCGCCGAGCGCGCCTACCGCCGGATGTACAACTCCACGGCCGATGCGCTCCACGCCACCACCGGCGGCTACAGCGAGATCCACCCCATTTCCGAGAACATCAATGTGGACATGACCCACGCCCACTACGCCCTGCTGCCGGTCTGGATGCTCCACACCCGGTGGAAGGACAAGGACTTCCTGTTCGCCATGAACGGGCAGACCGGGCGGCTCATCGGCGACCTGCCGGTGGACAAGAGCCGGGTGGCCGCATGGTTTGCGGGCATCAGCCTGCCCCTGATGGCAGTGCTGGCGTTCCTGCTGTTGTTATAAGGGGGTGGCAGAATGAAACACACTGCAAAACGCTTTGCCGCCCTGCTGGCCGCACTGGTGCTGGCGCTCTGCCTGAGCATCCCCGCCTTTGCCGCCGCACCGCTGGTGCGGGACGAGATGGGCCTGTTCGATGCGGATACTTACAGCCAGCTGGAAGCTTCCGCCGAAGCCGCCAGCGACGGCCACGACTGCGACGTATATTTTCTGGTGGTGGACAGCATCGGCGATGCCGACCAGCGCCAGTACGCCAAAGATTACTACCTTGCCAACGGTCTGGGCAGCGGCCCTGAACAGAGCGGCATCCTCTTCCTGCTGGCAGTCGGCTCCCGCAAGTATGTCACCATCACCTACGGCGGCGGCGTGACAGCCTTTACCGATTACCGCATCGAGCAGATCGAAGATGCCGTTGTCCCCTATCTCTCGGACAACGACTGGGCCGAGGCCGCCTCCGAGTACCTCTCCATGTGCGCCGACACACTGGATTTCTACGCCGAGCACGGCGAACCGCTGGATGTTGACAACGACACCAGCGGCTGGCCCATCCTGCTCCTCATCGTCATCGGCGTACCCATGATCATTGCCGGTATCGTCTGCGGCGTGCTGTACAGCCAGATGAAAACAGCCCGGCTCAAGACCGAGGCCAACGATTACATCGGTGCGGGCTTAAAGCTGCGGGTGCAGGTGGACAACTACACCCACACCGACCGCGTGCAGGTCTACGACCCGCCCCACGAGGAGAGCAGCAGCTCCGGCGGCTCCTCCGTGGACAGCGACGGCTTTGGCGGCTCCTCCGGCGGCTCGTTCTGAGCGCCCTTTTCTCCAGCAGTAAACCACCGGTTCTGCCGGTGGTTTTCGCTTGTTTTTATTTCCGTATAACATGCAAAAGAAAGGAAACCCAACGAATGTCAAAGAAGATCACCGCCCTGATCCCCGGAGCCGCGCTGGCACTGGGCATCGCCTGCATCGCCAAGTGGCTGGAAACGCTGGAAAGCAGCGCCGGGCTCCACCTCATTGGCGCATCGGTCATCGCCCTGTTTATCGGCATGGCCATCAATGCGTTTTTCCAGCCCAACAAAACAACCGCGCCGGGCATCAAATTCACCTCTAAGAAGGTCCTGAAATTCGCCATTGTCCTTCTGGGTGCCAGCCTGAACATCCGCACCGTGCTGACCGTGGGCCGTTTTTCGCTGACAGTCACGCTCTTCACCCTGGCCACCTGCTTTGGACTGGGCGCGCTGATCGGCAAAGCGCTGGGGCTCAACTGGAAGACCAGCAGCCTGATCAACGCCGGAACCGGCATCTGCGGCGGCTCTGCCATTGCCGCCATTGCGCCGGTGATTGAGGCCGACGACATGGATATCGCCTACGGTATGTCCGCCACCTTCCTGTTCGATACGGTGATGATCGTTGTGTTCCCGCTCCTCGGCCGGTGGCTCGGGCTTTCCGATGCCGCATTCGGTCTCTGGGCCGGTACGGCGGTCAACGATACCTCCAGCGTCGTAGCCACCGGTTACGCTTTCAGTGAAGCAGCCGGTGACTTTGCAACGATGGTCAAGCTGACCCGCACGCTGGCGATCATTCCGGCGGTTCTGGTCTTTGCCGCCATCAACCTGCACCTGAAAAAGAAAGAGAGCGCCCAGGCCAACGGTGTCAAGGTGAGCATCCGTTCCATTTTCCCCTGGTTCATCCTTGCGTTCCTTGCCATGTCCCTGCTGACCAGTCTGGGCCTTCTGCCCGCCGGGCTGGTTTCCGGCCTGAAGACCATCAGCAAGTTTTTGATGGTCGCGGCCCTGGCGGCCATTGGTCTGAACACGAACTTTAAATCACTCTGCCGTTCCGGCGCAAAGCCCATGCTGCACGGCTTCATCATCTCCACATTGGTCGTTCTGGTCGCCATTGGCGTTGAGTACATGATCGGCATTGCACCCTACGGCACGCTGTAACGCTCCTGCCAGCTGAATTTTCCCACAAAGAAAGAGCAGTGCTCTCCAATGGGTCCACCCACCGGGAGCACTGCTCCTTTATTGTTCCGCTTTGCTTAGCAAACGCGAATTTCACTTACTTAGATAATGGCAATGTCAATTTTCCTGATAATAAAAAATACAGCAGAAGTAAACCAACTATAATTAGAATACCGCCAACCACTTTAATGCCAATTCGATTAACCTTGTTATTTTTTATAATTTTATTTGCAAAAACCAATAGCAGCGCACCAACTACTATAATAAAAACAGATATTAACGGATACATGAGTTTTCTCCTTTCAAATTCCGAGTTGTTGAACTAAGCCGAGTATATCACACTCTTCCCACAGATACAACCACACAAAAAACTCCCATGCTCACATCGGAAGATGCTGTGCATGGGAGTTTTTGCTGCGCCTGTTACGGCGTATTGTTACTTATTGAAGGTCTCCTCGTTCAGCAGGCCCTCGCTCTTGGCAACGCAGATGCTGGCAACTGCATCACCCACCACGTTCAGGGAGGTGACCAGCATCTCGATGGGGCGGTTGATGGCCAGGATCAAGGAGTAGGCCAGCAGGGCACCATCGTTGACGAAGCCCATACCGGACAGGATGGTGAACAGGATGACAGCACCGGCACCGGGAGCGGCGGGGGTGCCCACAGATGCCAGCAGGGCCAGCAGGGCGACCACGACCAGCTGGCCGGGGGTGACGGTGTAACCGGCACAGCCTGCAATGAACACGGTGGCAACGACCTGCATGATGGCGGTGCCGTCCATGTTGATGGTCATGCCCAGCGGCAGGACGAAGGAAGCGATGCTCTCATCCACGCCGAACTCTTCCTCGCACACCTTGATGTTCAGGGGCAGGGTGGCGGCGCTGGAGGAGGTGGAGAAGCCGAACACTGCCACGTTGGCGATCTTGCGGATGAAGGTGAAGGGGTTCAGCTTGGCACCCAGTGCAATGACCAGCGGGTAGGCAATGACCAGGAAGGCCAGCAGCAGGACCACCGTGACCACCACATAGACCAGCGCGGGCTTGAGGTAATCAATGCCGTAGATGGCGAAGGTGCGGGTCAGCAGCACAAAGACTGCAAAGGGGGCAAAGTTGCTGACGATGAAGTTCAGAAACACGACCACCACATCGTTGACCTCGCCCAGCAGGCGGCGCAGGGTCGCGGTGCGGCTCTCGCCCAGGGTGTTCATGCTCAGGCCGATGGCCACTGCCAGGAACACGCTGGAAAGCACAGCGCCATTGCTGCCAAAGGCAGTGATGATGTTGGAGGGGATGATGTTCAGCACCACGTTCAGGGGGTTGGAACCGGTGGAACCGCTGGCTTCTGCCAGACCCTCGATGCGGGTGTTGAACAGGCCCATGGAGTAGGCGCCGTAGCCCACACAGCCTGCCAGCAGCAGCGCCAGGAAGGAGCACAGCAGGAACCAGAACAGGGTCTTTGCGGAAATGCGGCCCATGGTGCGGGTGTCTGCAATGCTGCCGATGGCCAGCGAAATGGAGGTAAAGACCATGGGGATGATCACCAGCTGAAGCGCCTTGATGAAGAGCTGGCCGATGATATAGAAGATGCCAAAGGCTCGCTCAGCGCCCTCGGCGGTGATATCCTGGAACAGCAGGTTGTTGATGGTGGTCCAGGTCTCTGCCTGACCGCTGGCGTTCAGATGCTCCCGCAGGAACATAAAGGCCAGACCGGCCACCAGGCCGCAGACCAGAGAGATCGCCATGCGTTTTGCAAGGGATAATTCGTGTTTCTTTTTTGTTTCCATATACTTTTCCTCTCACAGTACCGGTTTTTGGCTCACACTTTGTCTACTCTAGCACAGCTTCCCCTGCAATGCAAGAGAAAACCGCGCAAAATACAGCTTTTTTGCAAATAAGTACGACTTTTCTCCGCAAAAATCCCCCGGAAGCTCTCTGCCTCCGGGGGATCTGCTCACTTATTTCTTGAACTTGAACACCGGCGTGCCAGCGGCAGCATCGCCGTTTGCAGCAACACTGATCTCCGGCAGGTCATCACTGTTGGTCACGATGAGGGCCGTTGCAGTGGGGTGGCCTGCGGCGCGGATGGCTTCCAGATCCACCTTCAGCAGCGGGGTGCCGGCCTTGACCTTGGCCCCTTCTTTGGTCAGGGAGGTAAAGCCCTGTCCTTTCATCTCCACCGTGTCCATGCCGACATGGATCAGCAGCTCAATGCCGTCATCGCTCATCATACCAACGGCGTGCAGGCTTTCGGGCACCTGCGTAACGGTGCCGTCAAAGGGAGCATAAACGGTGTCGCCGGTGGGCTCCACGCCGCAGCCGGGGCCCAGGATCGCAGAGGCAAAAGTCTCGTCAGGCAGCTGCTCCAGCGGGATCACCTTGCCGTCAATGGGAAGCATGACCGTCATCTTCTGGCCGGAAAATTTCGTCTCGGATGCGGCCTTGCCGCCAAAAAGCTTGTCAAAAAAGCCCATAATACAAACCATCCTTCCACGGTGCACAAAGTGCAGCCTTTATCCAGTTAAGAATAGCATATCCGCGCGGGAAATACAATCTGCATCCTGCACAAAGAGACGCACCGTCATTTGGCAGGTGTGCCCTTACATCAGCTCCAGCAGCTGCTCCACCTCTTCCATCCGGGTGGCCCAGCTGGTGGCAATGCGGACAACGGTGTGGGTATCATCGTACTTCTCCCAGAAGCCGAACTTGGCCTTGCCTTCCAGCGCGGCCAGCTGCTCGTTGGACAGCACGATGAACACCTGATTCGTGGGCGAATCCATGAAGAACGAATAGCCCTTTTCGGCCAGTCCCTTCTTGAGCACGGCGGCGGTCTCAATGGCATTTTTGCTGATGGTCTGGTACAGGTCATCGGTGAACAGCACATCGAACTGGATGCCCAGCAGACGGCCCTTTGCCAGCAGAGCGCCCTGCTGCTTGACCATGGTCATAAAGTGAGCCGGTGCGCCGTGGGGGAACACAACTGCCTCGCCGCAGAGCGCGCCCACCTTGGTGCCGCCGATGTAGAACACATCGGTCAGGCGGGCCACATCGGCCAGCGTCACATCGGTGTCCTCGGCGGCCAGACCATAGCCCAGACGGGCACCGTCCATAAACAGCGGCATGTGGTACTTATGGCAGACAGCGGACAGCGCTTCCAGCTCTGCCTTGGTGTACAGGGTGCCGTACTCCGACGGGTGGGAGATGTACACCATGCCCGGGAACACGAGGTGGTCCACATTGCCATCGGCATAGAAGGTCCTGCACCAGTCCTCAACAGTCCCGGCATCCAGCTTGCCGTTGGTGTGCGGCAGGCCGATAACCTTGTGGCCCGTGAACTCGATGGCACCGGCCTCGTGGGCAGCCACATGGCCGGTGGATGCGGCCAGCACACCCTCCCAGCGGCGCAGCATCGATGCAATGACGATGGCGTTGCTCTGGGTGCCGCCCGAAATGAACCAGACATCGGCATCCGGTGCGCCGCACGCCGCGCGGATCTTCTCCCGCGCACTGGCGCAATAGGGATCGGTGCCGTAGCCGGAGACCTTCTCAAAGTTGGTCTCCACCAGCTTCTGTAAGATCGCCGGATGCGCACCCTCGCAGTAATCGTTTTCAAAATACAGCATATACTTTCCCTCGCTCTGTATTCAAGATAAACCTATTATCTGCTTTTTGCGCAGGGTTGTCAATGTAGAACCCCCGCGTAGGCGGGGAAAAGACGCTGTACAGCGGCATGCAACGGGTTGTGTTGGGATCACCCCCGCATGGGCGGGGAAAAGCTGGCAACGTAGCGGCGTTGGTAGTCGTCCTGGGGATCACCCCCGCATAGGCGGGGAAAAGGCGGAACTGACCGCAGCGGTGATCTCCGCCATGGGTTCACCCCCGCGCAGGCGGGGAAAAGCCGGTGAAAATCATCTTGTGGCACAGCTGCCAGGGATCACCCCCGCATAGGCGGGGAAAAGTTATCGTTAACCTTATACTGACCAAAGGGCACAGGATCACCCCCGCACAGGCGGGGAAAGGTCAGGAATGAAAGGAATGAAATCATGGAAGTTAGGATCACCCCCGCATAGGCGGGGAAAAGGCATACAGGCAGACGGTGCCGGGGCTTGGGCTGGGATCACCCCCGCGCAGGCGGGGAAAAGGACATCCCGATCATGCGGGCCCAGAGGATATGGGGATCACCCCCGCATAGGCGGGGAAAAGAGGCCGCTTTTTCTGCTCGGCCTCCAGCTTTTCCAGGATTACCCCCGCGCAGGCGGGGAAAAGTTCCCCTCGATCACCGGCACCCGCTGGGCGAAGGGATCACCCCCGCGTAGGCGGGGAAAAGGGGTCGATGTCGCCGTCTCTGACGCGCTCGTAGGGATCACCCCCGCACAGGCGGGGAAAAGCGAAGCGACCGCCTCGACTACTACTTCCCGCAGGGATCACCCCCGCGCAGGCGGGGAAAAGTTCACCATTCTTAATGTTATCGAGGGTGAGATAGGATCACCCCCGCGTGGGCGGGGAAAAGCTTGCGCTCTCTCCACTGCTTGATGTACTCAAGGGATCACCCCCGCGTGGGCGGGGAAAAGACCACGTTGCTGAAGTGATCGCCCACGGTACGGGGATCACCCCCGCGTGGGCGGGGAAAAGTTCCCCCGGCCCTTACCCTCTTCCCCGGCCATGGGATCACCCCCGCGTGGGCGGGGAAAAGCCAATCATAAAGAGGGTTGCTGATATGCCCCCAGGATCACCCCCGCGTGGGCGGGGAAAAGTGATACCATGCGGGCAATGCATCGGATGCAGAAGGATCACCCCCGCGTGGGCGGGGAAAAGGTGTTCTTGATAGTAATGGTCTCCAAGACCCGGGGATCACCCCCGCGTGGGCGGGGAAAAGTCGATGGCGGTTTTCTGGGCGGCTGTGGTCTTGGGATCACCCCCGCGTGGGCGGGGAAAAGACTAAAAAGATCCCATAGAAGCGGCATTTTTATCAGTGGGCCGATCCCGTTTCATTCAGTTTTGCATAGACCTGCTGGATCAGGCGGCAGTCGGGCAGGGCGCGATGGGTCTCCTGCTGGGCAACCTCAAAATGCCGGGCCAGCGTGAGCAGCTTATAGTTCATCACCCCCGACACCTTACGGCGGGCAAGGGGCAAAACATCGATGCTGCGGTTGGTAAGCAGGGGTCTGTCATTCCGAATGCAGGCCGCACGCAAGAAATCGAGGTCAAATTTCAGGTGATAGCCCACCAGCGTATCTTTGCCCACGAATGCGAGGAACGCCTCCAGCGCGGCCAGCGGCTCCATACCGCCGCTCCGCTCCTCCGGCGTGATGCCGGTGAGCTTTGCCACCACATCCGGCAGAGGTTCTGTGCCCCGGACAAGGGCCGAAAATTCTTCGGCAGGCTGACCATCCCGCACACGGAGAGCGCCGTATTCCACAATGGCATCTGAGGCGGCGTTCAGACCGGTGGTTTCAAGGTCGATCACGGTGTAGCTTTCTTCCTTGGCAGGGGCGGCGGCTTTCTTCCGGGCCATCTTCTGAGCCATCTGGCGTTTGGCCGCGTTGCTGAATCCCGGTTTGAGATCAGCCGCCGGGGCCTGCGTCCGGGGCAGCGGGCGGCGCATCAGCTTGATGCCCTCGAAATCAACGGCCTCCCAGCTGGTGTTGTGGGTGCGGAAATCCATCCGCTGTTCGTTGTTGGTGTTGAACACCAGCGTTGCCTGCCCATTTTTCAGGTTTTCGCAGACGCGATCCCAGATGGCATCCCGCACACGGCTGCTCACATTGCCCACATACACGCCGGTGTTGATCTCGCACAGCCACTTGGATAGGTCACCCCGCAGGCTGGGCGGACAGTTTGTCATAGTCAGGACAACGATGGCTCCTCACCTTCTTCCGCATCGAAGTAGTTTACGCCGTTGGCAACGGTGCCGATCTTGCTGTCCCAGAGATAGACCGCTTCCGGTTCCGCCGCCTGCTCCTCTTCGTTCAGGAGCAGCCAGCGGACATCGTGCACCATCCGCTCCAGAATATGATGTTCCACCATGGCATCCCGCACACGGCGGCGCATAACGGAGGGCAGATCCTGCGGAGCCTGCGCCGCCACCTCGAAGGCCAGCGGGATGACCACCTCGGCTTTGTACAGGTCGGCGATATCGTACACAAAAGAGCCCTCGTGCTTGACGTGGACAAATCCCAGTCCCGGCGCGCAGCCCAGCGCAGTGATGACCGCAAAGGCCAGGCCGTACAGGCAGGCCGTGCCCGCCGAAAGGGCCTGATTGACGAGGTCTCCTGCAGAAAAATCATTGGGGTCATACACCCGGCCATTCCATTTGACACCGGTGGCCTTTGCGGCCTTGCGGTATGCCGTGCGCACCCGGCTGCCCTCCCGGCCCCGGAGCTGCTGGGTGGTCAGGTGGGAAACATCTTCATCCGGGAAACGGAGCTGGTACATTTTGCGCACCACTTCCAGATGCTCCCGCTGGTTGGAAAAGCGCTCAGCCTGCCGTTCCAGCAGGCGGGAGTGCTCACTCAGGGCACGGCCATGGGCGTAGAACCGCACGCCATGCTCCCCCACCCAGACCGCTGCCACACCGGTATCCCCCATCAGCTCCATGGCACGGTGGGTCACACGGGTGCCGGGCCCCAGCAGCAGGACAGAGATGCCCGCTGCCGGAACCTGAACGATTCCCTTTTCATCCGTTACGGTAATGGCTCCATTGTCCCGGCCAAGGGTGCAGTGTTCCAGATACAGAAAGGTCATCCGGTCCCGGAGCTGCGGCAGCGCCTGCCGTTCGGGCCGCGCAATGCCCGGCATCTCAGCCATGGTCTCCTCCCCTGTGGATGATGGTCATCAGGCCAAGGCCATAGGCCTTGCCCCGGCCAACGCCCTCGCACAGCAGGGCCTTGAAGGCCTCCGGGTCTGTCACCTGCAGAACACCCTCGTAGGTCACAGCCAGCAGGGTAACGGGCCGGGTGCCGTTTTTCTTGAAGTGATAGGTCTGCTTCCGGGTCACTGCGAAGGACCCCTCCGAGACGGCAAAGCCGTGCTTTGCGGCCTGCGCCCACAGCCATTCCTCCTGCTCCACCTCGAGATAGCAGGGTTTCAGGGTTCCCCGGGCCGTATGGTCGGCAGAGTCTTTTTTGCTGCGGGTGGGGTTGGCAGTCAGGCGGAACTGCCAGCAGCTGCCCGCTGTCACCCGTTCCAGCAGCGGGTCATAGGGCCGGGTCTCCGGGGGCGCACCGGTGCCGAACTGCGCACACAGGGCGGTCAGGTCCGGCCGTTCCTCACTGAGCAGGAGCAGGTACAGTTTTTCTCCCAGCTGATCCAGCCGCCACAGCCTGCGGCGGCGCGCACCGGGAAAAGCGTTTTCCACCGCACCATGGAATTTCTGGGGCGAGATCAGCGCCACCATGGTCTCACGGCGGGTCGGGTCAAGTTCTGCGCGGGATAGATACATGATTCCTCACCTCAATTCTGCCATTGCGTCATGTTCGGTCGCGCCGGGCATTTCCGGCGGGTTTGTGTTCCACTCCCGCACCGGGCGGAAGCCGTACTGCCGGTGGATGGGACTGAACGACACCGCCAGATCACGCCGGGGCACGGCAGCAGCATCCGCCGGGTCCGCGTCTGCCACGATGCGCAAAGGGGCCCCATTCCTCTGTTTCACCAGCAGCGGTTCTGCCCGCAGGGTATCCTGTAGTTTCCCGGCCCGGAGGCCAAGGCAGAGCGGAAGGGTGGGCGGGCAGGAACGCCGCCCCAGATACAGCGGGTAGACCGGATGTTTCAGGGCCGTTTCCAGCTCCTGTAACAGGGCGGTGTCCTCGCTTTCCAGCCCCACCAGAAAGACCGCATCCTGCAGGTAATGGCGGTAGGTCACATAGGGAGCCTTGCCTTTTTTCCGATCCTCTTCCCGGTTGGCTGTGTGGAAATCCACCAGCAGGCTGCCCTCCCGGTCAGCACGGACGGCAAAGTGCAGGCCGTTCAGCCGGGCAAGGCCTGCGGCATCGTCCCGGCGCAGGCCCAGAGCCGCTGCCAACAGGCCAATGACACCGCTTTTGGTGGGTTCCCGGTTCGTTTTGCGGGTCTCAAATTTGGAATCCGCACCCCACGATTGCAGGGGCGCGGCCAGCCGAAGCAACAGCGTTGCCATGGTCACACCTCATTTCCGGGCAGCTTCTCCTTTACGGCACGTTCCAGCGCGGTGAGCATCTGGTTCAGGGGCATGGCCGGGGCCAGCTCGTCCAGCCCGATGCCCACAGCAAAGCTCTGGGCTGGAGCATCCGCATAGCAGGCATACACCTGCTGCGCATACTGCTTCAGCGCCGTCTTGGAGGGTTCCGCATAGCCCTCGGGGCTCTTGCGCACCGGCTTTTCAAAGGCACCGCAGAGGTTCACAGGCTGATCTTCCCGCAGGGTGACATAGACAGCATCCGGCAGGGTGCGGTTGGCAAAGCTGTTCTGCTTTCCGGTGGGCATGGAGCGGATGAAAGCTTCGCCGAACACCCGGACAGCCTGGGCTGCCTTTTCAGCCCCCAGCAGGTGTACCAGTTCCACCATGTTGACGGTGGCATAGCGATACAGGGTGGAAGAGTTGTACTCCACCGTGCCCAGATGGCCCGCACCTGCCGAATCCTCCGGGGCACAGTCATCCACAGCGGTGAAGTAATCAAACTCGTTCTGCACGGCATGGGTGGAGATGCTGTGGGCCACCTGAGCGGCGGCATCGTAATTCAGGGAAGGATCGCTGGCGACCATCCGGCCAAACAGAGCCATATCCACCGAAGGGTTCTCCTTCAGGGCCTTTTTGTAGTCCTCCTTCTCCTCGCAGTCCTCGGCGGCCAGCCGGGCCAGCGCCCGGGCCTGGGCCATGCTCAAAAAGAGCAGGGCGGCGTTGTTGTCATCTTTCAGCTTGATGCCCGCATTTTCCAGTGCCTTTTTTGCATCCTTTTTCAGTCTGGCATCGTCCAGTTCAGGAGCCAGTGCGGCCAGTTCCCCGGCCACAAGGTCAGTTGCTTTCAGGGTACGTTTTCCGGTCTCGACCATGTCGGCCATTTCTTCGGTAAACATTTTGCGGATCGCGTGCTTCCACGCCTGAGAGGATACCCGGGCGCGGGTGGCACCGCCATAGACAGCCGTCTTGGGGCTGCCGGTATCGTCGCGGTTCACACAGCTGGGCGGCACCGTTTGCAGCACATGAAAATCAACATACAGACGCTTGGTATCCATTTCAATTCTCCTTTTCTTCGGTTTCAGGTGTGTCGGCATTCATCTGGTAGAGGTCCCGGCCCCACTGCAGGCGGACATTGGCTGCCTGATCCGGGAGCTGGAACCGGTACAGCTCCACAGCCAGCCGGGGGTAATCCAGTTTCAGCTTCGGTTCATTTCCCCGGAACAGCTGCACCATCCCCCGGAGGTAGTGGGACACCTCGGGCATGGAATCCGCTGTGGCCAGTGCGTTGAACCGGCGCAGGACGCTGCTCTCGGTCCAGTCCTGCGCGGCAGCTGCGGAATTCTGGGCCAGCAGGCGCACCGCCCTGCCCAGCGTGCAGCCCTTTTCATTCATGGAAACGTTCTCTTCTCCCTGCTGGTGCAGGGCGTAGAGAGTCAGGGCAAGGTAGACCGCCCACTCGGCTTCCGATGGTTCCCGGCACTCTCCTGCCGCCGTTTCCCTGCCCCAGAGCTCTTTGGGCAGTTCCTGCAGGAAGCTGCCCCACAGCGCCGGCAGGTCGCCGGGCTGATGCCCAACGCCCCGGCGCAGCTCTGCCAGCCGGGCACGCCGCTGGGGTTTGGGCAGGCTCCACAGCCTGCTCAGCTGTCCGGCCACATAATCATGGATCGCATCCGTTATCATGCTGTTCCTCCTTCTTTCTTCGGGTAGAGCTTCCGCAGATTGTACAGAAAGCTATTGTAGGCCTTGGGGGCCGTATACAGAACGGTTTTCTTTTCGTCCTTTTTACCGCCTGTTTTCACCTCGACCCTATGGCCCACAAAGGCGGCATTCCCGGCCCGCTCCACCATCTGGCGGCCCAGCTCTGCGGCCAGTTTGCGGGCTTTCTCCTGCCATTCATCGGCTTTTTCGTCCAGCTTGTCCGTTTCGGGGTCAATGCTCTGCAGCCAAAGCCGGAACGGCTGGTCGATGGTAAAGTAGAACTGGGTGCGGGCGGATTCCGCGGTCGTATCGTTCTTATCTCCCGCCGCAAGGGAGAGCTCCCAGGCAAGGCGGCCGACAGATTGCGCGGCCTGCTCGCAGTTTTCCACCTCATCCTCTACTCGAGATTGCCATGCACGGCCCAATTCATTTAGCAAAGCCAGTTCCATAGAAAGCTGATCCGTATAACAGTCTGTCATGGAGTTGCTCATCTTGCCATATTCCACACCAAGCGCACATATCTGCAAATGCTCTTTTCTGCTCAGTATCTTCTCGTTTTGCAGTAAGGTATTCCACCAGATCACTCCGGGAACATGGCTATCGATTCCAGTCAGAGCCGAAAACTCTCGCCAAAGTTGTTTGCTCATACTATGCACACGCGGGTAATAGTATTGTGGGTTATTTTTGCTCTCTTCTTTTTTATTCCAGAGCGTCATCGGTTCGGCAAATGCATTCGTTGAATCAAAGAAATCTCCACCAAGCACAGTACAACCTGTCACCCAGCCTTCCTGACGCTTCAGCAAAATTCTTCGGTATTGCATCGTCATCAGTTCAGCAAAGTTATCCGGGCAGGGTACTACTGTGCGTTCCTCTGTCCGGGCTGCATCCAGCTCCCAACAGGGAGCATCCTCTTCCCAGAGCTTTCCACCGTCCCGCAAGAACATCAGATTTCGCATCAGAGTATCAAACAGGTTTGCACCTTTTACATAGACAACGCCCAGTCTGCCCAGCCAGCCCGGCCCCATAGAAGGCAGCGTTCTATCCTTTGCCTTTTTCTTTGCCGCAGTATCGTCGTAATTATTCAAAAAAACAAGCCATCTTGCCGCCTGTGGATAGGTCAGCCGCTCTTTCGCTTCGCCTGAATAGGCAGAAAACAAGCTGTCCTTATTTTCGCTTTCAAAGATTTCACCGTTCAATTTTTTGGCCCGGAATGGGCTTCCGATCTTCGCTTCCGGCACCTGCCAGAAGGGGCGTTCCGGGTGGAAAAGCCAGAAGCGGTCCCGCCACTGCTCCAGATAGGCCCGGATGGGCGCTTCCGGAAAATGCCCCAGCCGGTACAGCTCCTCCCAGCGGGTCAGGGCATCGTCCGTTTCCTCAAAGGGGGCCGGCGTACCGTTTCCGTCCACCCGGGAAAACACCGTGTGCAGAACCGCCAGCAGCAGCCGCAGCATGGCGGCATCCTGCGTGGGCAGTTCTCCGGCCAGGTCGCGGTATTCGTGGGCGTGCAGCAGGGCATCCGGCAGAGAAACTTCCTGCACGGTATAGTCCTGCCCGCGCACCCGCACCCAGCGTTCCTCCAGCAAATTATACTCAATTTGCTTCATTCTCTTCCTCCTTCCGGTAGGTCAGACCGTTTTCACGGTCGTATTGCAGCACCTGCCCGGCAAGCTGTGCGGTCAGGTGGTCATCCAGCAGTAAGATCAGTTCTCCCCGCAGCAGCGGTGACTGCTGCCACAGCCCGAACACTTCCCGGTTCCGGGCTTCCAGTGCGTCGATGGTCTGTTCCACTGACCACCGTTTGCTGAAATATCCGGGCAGGCGCAGCTTCTGCCGTGCAATTTGAAGCGCCATCTCCGGCTGAGGCGGCTCGTCCGTGGGCACGCAGGCACCGGGCTGCCCCGTTTCATCGGGCAGGAAGCAGACATTTCCCGCCGCATCCCGCATCAGGACCAGCACGTCAACAGAAGGGTCTCCGTCACGCACCGCCGCGCGGGCACCGTTGTCACTGACCGCACCCACATCATTCATCCAATTGTCCAGCGTATTCCGGGAAGGGCGCTTTCTGTGCTCTTCTGGCGGCAGGATGGTAAAAGTCTTCGCCTTGCCCATTTTGATTCGCTGGGCCTTTTCGTACTCCACCCGGGCCGCAGTGCTCTGCGGGCTGGCGGGCAGCGGGTCGGGCTCCCAGCCATAGACATCCTGCACCAGCGGGGCGATATCATGGGGCAGGGTGATGGCGGTGGGCAGGAACTTGCGGGTGCGCCAGAGCAGCCATTCCCCGTAAACCGCCTTGCTGCCCTCGTCGAACTCCTCCATCCCAGTGTCCAGCACGGCACAGCGGGCCTGCGCCACCGGCCGGGGACGAGCCCGCCCCTCGTGGCGGTGCAGTCGTCCGATGCGCTGTAAAAGCAGATCCATGGGGCAGAGCTCTGTGACCAGAAGATCCAGATCGATATCAAGGGATTGCTCGAGCACCTGCGTGCCCACCACAATGAGCTTATCCCGCTGTTCCGGGGTGGAGTGCTTGCCGATGCGCTTCATCAGCGCCTCTTCTTTGGCGGCACGGTCGGGCATAAGGAACTGAGCGTGGAATACCACCACCTCAAACTCCGGCAGTTCCGCCCGCAGACGGGCCGCAATGGCCTGCGCCTTTTTCACGGTATTGACGATCACGCCCGCACAGCCGCCCTCCCGCAAGGCACTGCGCAGAGTGTCAGTCAGCTGTTCCCCGGTCAGCGGGAATGTCTCCACTCTGCGTGGTTCGGTTTCCAGTGGGATAGTCGTCTGCTCCACCCGTTTGCCGTCCGTCCAGGTCAGCAGCGGATAGCCCCGGCAGGTCTGCCACGGGCCGTCCGGGGCGGTTCTTCCATTCAGGTAGGCCCTGACCAGCTCGACCCGGCGCTTGGCGGGCAGGGTAGCTGAAAGCAGGATCACCGGTACTTTGTACCGGCCCAGCCAGGTCAGCGCCCGATCAAGATAGCAGTTCATGTAAGCGTCATAGGCGTGGCACTCGTCAATAACCACCACCTTGCCCGCAAGGCCAAGGTGGCGCAGCATCACATGTTTTTGCTGTAACGCCGCCATCAGCAGCTGATCCACCGTGCCGATGACAAAATCAGCCAACAGCCCCTGCTTATTGCCCCGGAACCACTGATGCACCATCACCCGGCTCTCCGGGTCGGCATCGGGGTCTGCTTCCAGATCCTCCTCCACCCGCACCGTGTCCTGCTGCAATCGGAGATAGGCCTCGTTCAGTTCGGCCATGCCGTGGGCCAGCTTGATGGAGTGCTCCAGCCCATCCGGCTGCTTTTCGGCCCATGCCAGCAGCCGCCCAAAGATACCATTGGCGGTGGCCTGAGTGGGCAGACCAAAGAAGATGCCGCCCTCGCCGCCGTGCTTGGCTAAAATCTCTGCCACACCCAGCGCGGCCTCCGTCTTGCCCACGCCCATCTGTGCTTCCAGAATGAACATCCCCGGTTCCTGGGCCTGGCTGACGGCTTCCAGCATGGCCCGCTGGACTTCGTTGGGCGGAAAGCCGAACCGTTCCGCAAACGCCCCCGGTTCCGTCACATCTGACTGCACCTCCCACGGAGAGGTCAGGTCCAGCGCTTCCCACGCCCGATTGACACGGGCAGGATACAGGGTATCGCTGCCCACCTCTTCCACCGGAATGAGCGGAAAATACCGGGTATTGCTGGCGACCCAGTCCGCCATGATGAGCAGGCCGGTCAGCAGGATCTCAGCCGGGATGGTCAACTGCGGCAGCTCGTCCACGCTGGAAAAGCCGCTTTCCTGCAAGGCGTAGTCAAACAGTTCCCGCCAGCAGTTCTCCCAGAATTTCTGCTCGCCCTCGGGCCAATAGTTGGATTCCCAGCTGCCTTCTTCTTCCTCATCGCCCAGCTGGTCAAGTACGTCCTTCCCGGTTTGTGGCTTGCCGTGGTGTGCTCCTGCTACCGATGCAAGCCCATTGGGGCATTTCAGCCACCGCAAAATGGCCTCACTCGCCAGCGCGTGACGTGAATACTTGCGGTTCTGTTCCCGGTAACTGAGCGTTGTGTATTTTTCCAGGCACTGTCTGGGCTCCGGTAGTTGTGCCATCATTGGCCCCTGGAAAGCCGCGGATATCTTCCCCAGGTCGTGAACCCACCCCAGAAAGCAGGCGGTCTGTGTCAGCAGGTCCTCGTCCAGCTCGATATGCTGACGGACGCTTTCCGGCAGCCACCTCTGCGCCAGATATACCATAATACCCGCCGTATCCCGCAGGTGCATCCAGAGCGGCAGCCAGAAACCGCTGTTCACCGGGTCTGTTTTGCCTGCAAACAGCCGTACCTCGTAAGAAAGCGTTCGTCGTCTCATCCTGTTCCACCTCCACTGCAGTCAGGAAAATCGCTTTTTCCGCATCATCGGGGTTCCTCTGAGGATAGAATAGCACACAAAAAGTCCTATAAAGCGGATGTTTGCTGCTTTTCTCATGGTTTTTTCAGTTTTTTTATGTCTGCCGTTTTCCGGCTATTACCCCCGCAAGGCGGGGAAAGTGTTGCTCCCTATCAAGCATTCGGAGCACATCCGCTGATGCAGATCACAGAGACATTACATATCATGCATTGTTCTAAATCTCTGTACACCAATATTACACCTTTTTTCCCAACTTTACAAGCGGATCCTTCAGATTCAGCAAATGATACAAAAACCGCCCCGGCTTCCTGTTACAGAAACCGGGGCGGTTCGCTCGCATTATTTGTACTTTTTCAAGCGCTCATGCAAAACCTTGCGGGGGTTCTTGATCGCAGCCTGGGCGGGTGCCAAAATTACAGAGCGTTTGGATTTACGATATTTCGTTATTTGAAGAGTTTTCAGCTTACTTTTACCACCTTTTGCCTATTCTCGCCTTCTTGGGGGCATAAAAGATACCTCCAATATTTTCATTGGTTCAATACAGTACCAATCATACCTGCGTTTAAACAATCACTTGATTCAGATCATGCAGCCATGCTGGTATCTCGCTATAATCTTTTACCCACAGAATGTTGATTCCAATACGGTAAAAATGGTTTTCAATTTGAAGTCGATCTTTTGATGTCAGTTGTTTTGTTGTTGTGTACCCCAACGCATCTGTGCTTTTATATGTCATAGCAAAAATTGCATAATGTTTTGGTGGATTATATGCGGTGATTTCCAAAAGTCTTCGGATGTTTGGATCACTTAAACTGCACCCAATAAATAAACATGTATTTTCTCTAAAGAAGGAAAGTTGACTTGCAATCGGCCAACTATAGGGCTGATTATAAAGCATATTATAGTCGGCCTCCGTCAAACAAATCGATCTCATGTGAAGCATATCCAGTTGATCTCTCGTTGTGACTTTCGGCAAAAAGCCATGTACATGATACAATCGCAGACTTTGATTTGGTTGTCCATTCATGCCATAAAAGTCTGCACTATCCCGTCCGTTTGAATATCTTACCTTTGTTGTAAATATAGAGCAACATTTTACATCAAGAAAAGCCAAATACTGTTCAAGGAAGTCATCATAATTATAACTTAAAATTCTAAAATTTTGATCTTTTTGGCATCTTTGGGCTAATCGCGCAATTTCTCCCAGCTCGGTATTCATGTCCAAATCCCTTGCTGCATCATATAAGCTTTTGTGAATCTGCCAAGCAAAGGTTTTCTCGCTTGCCCAGATATCCTTGCATAACTGAGCCGTTGTAAGGCTACTTCCCCCAACTTCTTCAAAAACAGCCTCGGAATCATCCAAAAGATGCTTTTCTTCTATTTCTTTTTGAAAATCTTTCAGCAGCTCATCCCAAGTTTTTGCACCCTGTTCCTTTGAAACACCTGCACCCAGTACGATTGCAAAGCCATTTTGCTCTTTGATGCAGGTGCGTATTGCATTCGTATAGCTGTCATTGTTTTTTAAATATAAACCTTCGCTGTACAGCTTTTCAAAAAGCTGTATGTTCTCCTTGTCACTCGCAACTGTTTTACGCTCCATTCCCAATGAACACGCATGGCTATATTCAGTTGGATACTCTTCAATCCAATTATTTATGACACTTAAGTCCCACACTGCAGAATTGGAGTCTTCAAATTGAAACTCAGTATTTAAAATGAAAACAATTGTTGCATCATAGCTTTTTCTATAGGTATCAGTCACACCCTTTATTCGTTTTTTTATCTGTTCTGCTTTCAGTGTGCGACTGTATATAAACTCAAAAATCACCGAATTTCGGTACTCGGAAAATCCTTCTGGAGCAAACGCATCAAAACGGTTTAAAAATTTTTCTTTCTCACCATTTTCAGATAATCTGTACTCAAAATAGAGTGGTTTGTTTTCTTCCAACGATTTTTTCTTCAAGACTGCCTTAACAAACGATAAAAATTCATCCCTTGATAATTTACCATTCTGCTCTTTCATGAAATCTACCCATTTTCAACCGAAGTCATTTCCACACCGAGTTCCACTATAGACGTGAAGTAATCCAACCTATCTTCAAAACTTTTGAGCAATCCTACTCCGGCATTTTTATATTTTCCTCTCCCAATCTGTCTGATTTTCTCATTCAATAACACTTCAATTCAACCTTACTTTTGCCATCTGATCCAAAATCGCATTCTTCACGCCATCTTTCAGATAGGCCTCATTTAGCGTTTTCTTAGTATAATTCAGATAAGTTCCAGCCGTTTTCTCTGTCAGAAGTGCAGTAAAGTAACGTTCCCAGCTGAAATAGTCTTTGCCATCGATGTAGTCAGACGGTGTCTGCAATATCTGTGCAACCTCCGTATCTTTCAGGATTCCAGAAGAAAGTATCAGCCATTCAAAAGATTCTGGCAAATAGAGTGCCAGATTCTCTCTTGTCAGCACCAACTGCAACACCCTATCCATTTCCGGGCCAAAGGCAGCGCCATCTGCAATCACCAGAATCTTTTCATCCTTATGCGCCTTCAAATAGGAAAACACATTTGACTTTCCATTTGCAGTATCACACTGCATTTGATGCTCTGCACAGACCGCGTCAAAAAACTGATAACCCGAATTGCTATCCTCGGTCAGAATTTTCTCCGGCTTAATATTCTCAGTCGTACTATCCGGGTAAATTCGATAGAACGAATGATAACTCTGTTTCAGTGCCCCATACTTTCCAGAAGTTCGGATACCATACACTTCTTCCACACTGTATGGCAGAGCGGGCAAGCCCTCCCGCGTTACGATAACATAATAGTTATCCGTCTGCTGAATCGCACGTGCAAAATCTTTGGTCTTGACAAACTCGTTACCTTCATCGATAAAAACAATGCTATCCTGAATGTTGTCGAGCTGCCCCTTCCAAAGATTTCCTTCTACCACATAGCAGCGCTTATCACAATTTAGAGTGACCGGCCCACTTTCTCCATCGTTCATATGGGTACGGATCATATCCACGAGGGTCGTTTTGCCCGTTGCGCTATCCCCGCGAATGATGGTTAAGTTGCGCCGCAGTTCAAATTCATATTTCAGGTACTTTGTGCCAACGACTACTTTGTGAATGTCTTTCATTTCTGTCAGCCCCTTTACACAAACTCACCTGCGGCCAAAATCAGCTCTTCCATACTATGAACGATTTGATTCGTATTCAGCACTTTTATTGTAAATGGTTTTTTGCCAAAATCCATCAGGTGACGCAAATTCACCGTGCGATCCTCCTGCTCTGCAATTTTAAGCAGCCACTTTGCACAGTTGTCGCCACAAGTCGATACATTGAACACTTTCTCCGGCTCAAATTTTACCAAAATCAGTGTCTTTACACCACCAGACAAAGCAGTCGGTGGAATTTTACCCAAGACCGGGCTGTCAATGATACCACTGTCAATCACAGTGGATCTATCTACATCCTGAATCATTTCCTTGACCATCGGGTCAACGATCCAGTCTTCCTCGTAATCGTATTTGAAATAAGAAGCCGTATTGTACACCGCTTCCTTCATATCACCGTAAAAAATGTTCAGCATAGTATCACCTCATTGATGTGCGTACTTTTGCTATCATTGTACCCTCTTTCCGCTTACAAAACAAGATGCAAAAAGCTCTTGGCCTCCATTACAGAAGCCAAGAGCTTTTATCTTCTTTGTCCTATCAGATTTTATTTCCGGGGAGACTTAATCGCAGCCTGTCCTGCATTTTATAAATCGAGTGCAAAAGAAACAGCTTGTTTTCGTTGTTTTTTACTTTTTGCTTTGCCTTTTCGTCCTCAAAATTCCAAATTGTAGTATCATCCAAAAATATTTTCGTCACTCAATTTCTACTTTTTACATACTTTTTTCCATGCAAAAAGCGGTCGCAAAAACTTTCCATACCACTAGGAAGGAGATGATTTTCCACATGAACAAGCACTCACAGTTGAAAATCCGAGGACACACCAAATGACGCTCGACTACTTCTATGGGCAGTCGGGCGAACTGTTTTCCTACTTCCGCATCCCAAAGGCATTGTTTCAGGACAGCCGCTTCCGGCAGCTTTCCACGGATGCGCGGACGCTGTACGGAATCCTGCTTGACCGCATGAGCCTGTCGGTCAAAAATGGCTGGATGGACAAGCAGGGGCGGGTGTATATCATCTACACCGTCCGGGAAGTGCAGGAATCACTCTGCTGCGCTGAACACAAGGCGGTCAAGCTGTTCCGGGAACTGGAGCAAATCGACCTGATCGAACGCAAGCGGCGCGGTCTGGGCAGACCCAGCCTGATCTACGTCAAAGACTTCACCACAGGGTTGTCAAAAATGCACAATCTGAATTGCGCAAACAGCAATTCAGGCGTTGCCCAAAGCGCAGTTCAGGAGCCGCCAAAACCGCAAGCAAATAAGACTGATAAGAATAATACAGAGATGAATAAACCTGATCCTATCCACTCAGGGGACATTCGGGAACAGCTTGAGAATTATTTTTATCAGGTGTTGGAGGTCGAACTGCTGCTCCGGCTTTTCCCGGATGATGAGGACACCATCTATCAGATCGTGGATTTGCTGGTGGATACCTGTGCTACCAAGCGTACGCTGCTGAGAATCGCCGGGGATGATAAGCCCGCTGAGGTAGTGCGCAGTCGGCTGAAAAAGCTGAATGCAGACCACATCCGCTTCGTGCTGAACAGCCTTGCCGAAAATGCTACCCCGGTGCGGAACATGAAGCAGTATCTTCTGGCATCGCTCTACAATGCGCCCACGACCATGAATCTACACTATCAGAACATGACGAACCATGACTTTGCGCACGGTTCCCGGAAGGTGAGGTGATGTTATCGCAAAGAAAGCAACGATTATTGCAGTCACGAATCAGAAAGGCGGTGTCGGAAAAAGCACCACCTGTGAAAATCTGGGCATCGGGCTGGCAATGGAGGGCAAGAAGGTTCTGCTTGTGGACACTGACCCGCAGGGCAGTCTTACCATCAGCATGGGCTGGCAGCAGCCGGACGAGCTGCCTGCCACATTGTCTACTCTGATGCAGAAAGCCATGAACGACCAGCCTATCCAACCCGGTGAGGGCATCCTGCACCATGCGGAGGGCGTTGACCTTATCCCGGCCAGCATCGAACTGGCCGGACTGGAAGTGGCTCTGGTGAATACCATGAGCCGGGAGAAAGTGATGAAACAGGTGTTGGAAAGCGCAAAACGCGAGTACGACTATATTCTGATTGACTGCACTCCCTCTCTCGGTATGCTGACGGTCAATGCGCTGGCAGCGGCAGATTCCGCACTGATTCCGGTGCAAGCACAATATCTTTCGGCAAAAGGGCTGGAGCAGTTGCTTCAAACCGTGCAGAAAGTAAGGCGGCAGATAAACTCGAAATTGAAAATTGAGGGTATCCTGCTGACTATGACAGACAGCCGCACCAACTACGGGCAGCAGATCGACAACCTGATTCGAGGTGCCTACGGTAGCAAGATCAAGGTGTTCGACCAGACCATTCCCCGGTCTGTCCGTGCTGCGGAGATCAGTGCAGTGGGCAAAAGCATTTTCCAGCACGACCCCAAAGGTAAGGTGGCAGAAGCCTACCAATCTCTGACGAAGACTAACTATTAAAAGTCAATCCCTAAAATGAAAAAATCCGCCAACCATCCGCTGCCCATGACAAACATCATTCAAATGCTGGCCTTGGAGTAGCGAGGGTGACGGAGAGAACAGCAAAGCAAGCCCAGCCAACCCTCGCAAAAACAGAATAGCATTTGAATGCTTCGGTTTGTCAAGGGTTCGCTGCGCCAGCTAAGTTGTTCTTAGGTTTAACTCAGGCTCTGGAGAAAATCAAGTGACGGCAAGATATGCTTTACCGGACTTCTGCAAAGCGTAAATCAGTCGTACGAGTTTCTTTGTGGCATGAGATAGGGCAACATTGTAGTGCTTGCCTTCAGCTTGCTTTTTGGTAAGGTATTCAGTAAAAACGGGATTCCAGTAACAGACGTATTTTGTTGCAGTGTAAAGAGCGTATCGAAGATAACGAGAGCCACGCTTTTCCATGTGTGCATAGCAGTTTGTGAGTTTTCCTGACTGGTATGTGGAGGGAGAACATCCAGCATAAGCCAAAACTTTGTCAGGAGAGTTAAAATTCGAAAAATCCCCTACCTCTGCAAGAATCATCGCAGCAGAATGAAATCCCATTCCGGGAATCGAAAGGATCGGCGGTTTCAATTCATCCATGATTTTCCGAATGGCATCTTCAATTTCATTGATTTCGGAGGTAAGTTCTTGAATGAGCTTAATGGTGTGCTTTAATTCCAAAGACTTAGCAGGCATAACAGAACCAATGGATGTTCTGGCTGCATCTCGGATATGAGTAGCTTTATCTTTTCGGTAATGGCCTCTGGATGTTTTCACGAGAATATTAGCTAATCTGGTCAGATGAGCTTCTGAAATCTGCTTTGCACCGGGATACTCCCTGAGAAGTGCGTAGATTGAAGTGCCGTGGATAGACGAAACAAGCTGTTCCAATTCCGGAAACAGGATTGTAACCAATCTGGACACCGACTGCTTTAGTTTAGCGCGTTCCTGAACTTTATCAAATCGGTATCTCGTGAGTGACTTTAGTTCTTCATTGTGATATGCTGTATCTGTGTAGGACTTGAGGTCTACATCGGACAACAGCATAGTTGCAATCGTTTTTGCATCCACACGATCGGTTTTAGTTTTGCGAAGACTGAGGCTCTTTCGATACAGGTTGGTATGCAAGGGATTCATGACATAGACGGGCAGATCATTGTCAAGAAGAAACCCAAGGATGTTGTAGCTATAATGTCCGGTAGCCTCAAGCCCTACTTTTATTTTGTCTGATTTTTGAGAGCAGTCTTGGATTGTTTGTAGCAGACTTTTGAAACCATCCATGTTGTTGGGAATGGTAAAGCAATCGACAAGGGTCGTTCCTTCCGAATCGAGAATGCAACAGTCATGCTTATCTTTGGCAACATCAATTCCGACACAGACCATTTTATACCTCCGTTATATTATTCAATGCTGCTTAGGACCACAGACTTCTTTGCTCTTGTAACCTCGTTCTAAATAAACCGTCTGGCGGTATCTAACTGATTAACATTTCAACAAAGAAGCTGTGGTTGGAGCCTTCGTCAAACCGTCTTTGCGGTAGGAGGTGTTCACCAATCCACAGCATCCCATACAGTGTAGCATACCGCTGGAGAGCGGTCTATAAATACTACTCTTTTATAATACGAGGAGGTGCTGGCAGATGCCGAAAAGCGACTTAAACGTAGCTCTGAAAGGGCTAGATGACCTGTTCTCCACCGAGGAAAACCGACAGGAAGAACAGCGGGAGCAGGTGCAGCAGATTCCCATCGAAGAACTGTTTCCTTTCAAAAACCACCCCTTTAAGGTTTTGGATGATGAGTCCATGCAGCGCACGGTGGAAAGTGTAGAACAGTACGGTGTACTATCTCCGCTGATTGCCCGTCCACGCCCGGAGGGTGGCTATGAAATCATCTCCGGGCACCGCCGTCAGCATGTTGCACAACTTGCCGGGCTGGATGCCCTGCCTGTTATCGTCCGTCAGATGGATGATGATGCCGCTGTTTTGCTCATGGTGGACAGCAATCTTCAGCGTGAATCCATCTTGCCAAGCGAAAGGGCTTTCGCCTACAAAATGAAGCTGGAAGCCCTAAAAAATCAAGGTGCTAGGTCAGATTTAACTTCGGCCCAAATTGGGCCGAAGTTGACAGCAGCCGAAAAAGTGGCAGAGGAAGCCAACGATACCAAGTCGCAGGTCAAGCGATTTATCCGCCTGACCTGCCTTATCCCGGAACTGCTGGACATGGTAGACGAAAAGAAAATTGCCTTTAATCCCGCTGTGGAGTTGTCGCATCTCGACACGAACCAACAGCGGGATTTTTTAGAAGCGATGAACGACACCCAGAATGCACCGTCCCTTTCCCAAGCGCAGCGGCTTAAAAAGCTGGCGCAGGAAGGGCACTTCTCGTATGACGTTGCCTTTGCCGTGATGGGAGAGCCGAAAAAGGACGAATTGGACAAGGTGGTTATCAAAAACGATACTCTGCGGAAATACTTTCCCGAAAGCTCTACTCCGAGAGAAATGGAAGAAAAAATCATCGGACTTTTGGAGGAGAGTAAAGCAGAAAAAATTGTATTCAGAAGTGATGCCCTAAAAAAATATTTTCCGAGCAGCTATTCGTCAAAGCAAATCGAAGATTCCATCATTAAGCTGCTGGATCAGCGTTTGAAGAAGCGCAAACATGAAGCCGAACGCTGAACGTCGTTTGAAATGTAAGACCCGATGGGGTCTTTTTCTTTTGCAAAAATGGAGGAAAAACGCCTATGAACACTACCGCTTCTCCTCTTACCCGTTCCGAGGAAATTACTATTGATATGCGCATCTGCACCATTCTGGCAGGTGGCAAGAAGCCCGGTGAAGTCTACTTTGCAGCCATTGCGCCGGATATGGAACTGACGGTTATCACGCTGGATGAAGTTCCTGACATTCTGCCCTGCTTCGATGAAAGCGATGTCAGCATCAATCTCCCTGACACCTCGCTGCTGCTCACCTAC
>OGFD01000131.1_pt1 | contig 53297 bp, 47 predicted proteins | sample 1570851 | NCBI WGS metagenome assembly OGFD01 (sample SAMEA2582077, study PRJEB24529) | metagenome | biome: Human gut stool | place: China | collected 2011
TGTGATGCACTGAATGTCCCTGCGGATACCATTGCAAAGGCGAACGAGCAATGCGAGAAAATCAATCTGCTGCTCGGAACATTAAACGCCGGACAGGATGCTTGTGCACTCTGTCCTATGGCAAGGGAAGCTACTCTGGCGATGCTGGATATTCTCAGCGAAACCCCGCCATTCTCTTATATGGACATATCAAAGCACAGAGAACGGATAGAAAGGGTCTTTACTGCGGACAATGCACTGAAATATGTGGAGTTTGCCACAAAAGCCGCAACCAATTCTTTGCAATTTGAAGAAATCCAGAACTATGCCGAAGCAATCACGCTCCAGCGCTATACCGCCGTATGCGGGCATCTAGCCTACTCCCTTGGGGAATACCAAACGGCCATGCTTGATTTTGCAGAAAAATCGGATTGCAACGAAGCAGACCGCACCGCAGAGGGATTTGCCAGAATGTTCGGCAGCTATTTCACGCCGGAGTTCTCCATCGCTGAGGGCAATGCCTGGATGTCTGTCGCAAATAACTCTGTTCAGTATGTGGCAACCATCCGTCCCGGCGAAAAAGTTGCGAAGCTGGTCAAGCGGATGCACTATGTATCCTTTGTGGGGATGTTCCGGTCTGATCTCTTTGAGGGCCTGTGTGTTGGCCATGCACCGAAAAAATGCAAAATCTGCGGCAAATGGTTTCTGACCACCAATGCAAGGCACACCAAATACTGCGGCGGCTACGCTCCGGGGGACAAGCTGCACCGCACCTGCCGGCAGATCGGTAACCTGAAAGGCAGAGAACAGCGGGAACTTGCGGACGATCATCCGCTGAAACAGATTTATGAGAAGCGACTGAATACCATAAACCGCTATGTGAAGCGTGGCGCTCTGGACGCTGATCTTGCAGAGGTTATGAAAAAACTGGCGAAAGATAAGATGCTTCGGGCGCTGGGCAATGTCGCTTACGCCAAGGGTGATTATGAAAAAGAAATGGGACAGGCTGCGTTGAAGAAAGAAGCAATAAAAAGAATTTGAATTTAGCTAAGAGGTGAGCAACGTTATGTTAGAAGTAGTATTTAGCGACAGTGCCGCAGGGACTATGGCGGTTGCGATTGGACATAAGGGTTTTTTAGGCGGAGCAACCAGTGTAATTATCTCTGATGGGACAGTTTCAAAAGAAGAAATAGAAAAGTTCCAGCATCAAGCAGAAGAACGGGAGCGTTCTGGTTGGGAGAATGCTATACCGTTGGAAGGAAATCGTAAGGACATAGTTAATCTTCCGCTGGCATTGTCTGTGGGCAACATCTCCGAAGCAGGAATTTGTTTGGAGCGTGAGTCGGCATTATCTTTGCTACTAAGCATACTGCCCGATATGGCATCTGAAATCGTAACTGAACTTCTCAATACATCCCGAAAGAACTATGCTACACTACTGGAAAAAGCACAAAACGGAGAGCCGATTCGTGTTTGGGTCGGACGAGACCCAGATGATGTGTGCGGATTGTATTGGCTTCTGGAACAACTACGACCAATCGGCTTTGAAAAATTGGATATTACCATTGTGGAGCTTCCAATGTGGGAAACAAGACCAGATGGATGCATTGTCCAGTATAACGGTTGGGGAGAAGTTGAACCTTATCACTTGGGACGGATGGCATCTCTTGGGAAGAAGTTGCCAACAAATTACCTTCGTAGTTTGGCTAACCGCTGGAGAGAACTCCAACAGGAAAATTCTCCTCTTCGTGCTGTTATAAACGGCAAACTGGTCAGCGTATCAGAAACTCTGTATGATACATTTATTCTTCGAGAATTGGATACACTGGACGACGAGTTTAGGGAAAGCGTGCTTGTTGGACAGGTTCTTGGAAAGAATCAATTAGGGATCGGTGATGGGTGGATTGCTTTGCGTGTGGAACAATTTATCAAAGAGGGACTTCTGCTCCCAATCACAACTCCTGCACCAAATGCACCTATTTATCACCGTATGTTAAAGAAAATAAAGTAATAAATAACCCATTAGTTGATCACGGGATATTTATGAGTATTACTAAACTGGAAGGAGGTGCGCTATGCTGAATGATTTTTCATGGAATATGACCGGATACATACCGAAACACGCTGTCAATCCATCCGATGATGGCATCCCACCCTATGTTGCAGAGCGCATCTTCCAGCTGGAACCGGAACCGCCTACAGTAGACAATCCGAACGAATATATCCTGTCTGCCCTACGGGAAAAAGACTTGAAATATTTCTCATTCTTTCTCCACCACTACGAGCTGCAACTTAACAAGCGCATCAAAACCTTTCTCGGTGTGGATGGCGGCAATCGATACGACACAGACCGTTTTCTGGATATAAAACTGTCCTGCCGGGAGCAAATGCTCCAAAAGCTGATGGACTATGCTCCTGCCAAAGGTGCGGAGTATGCAACATACATTTTTCCGTTCATTCGGGATGCTATGCTCCGTTTCCGCATGGGCGAAGAAAAATGGTCGGTATCCTCTCTGACCAATTACAAAATGGTGCGGTCAATGGCGTGGCTGTACCATAACACCAAGGATGCGGTCAGTGAATTTGCAAAGAAATACAACTGCGACCTTGCCCTTGCGGAAGGATACCTGAAAGTAGTCCGTGGCATCCGCAATCAGCAGCCATTCTATGTAACGGACGAGGATGGCGAGGAAACAGGTGAAGATGTTGCCCTTGATGATACATGGAACTATACCGACATCCTCTGGAACGGCATACAGGCTGAAAAGGTGCAGCGGGCATTTGAGAAACTGAATTACCGGGAGCAAACCTTGCTTGAAAAGCGGCTGGCGATCTGTATGACCTGTGGGCGTGTCGGCTCATGGAAGAACCGCCCCACCTTTGAAGAACTGGCGGTTATGTTTGAGGGCAGCACAGCCAGCGGTGCAGAGCGAGCCTACCGGAAAGCAGTGGACAAGCTGACGGAGTTTTTGGTTGCCGAGGGTGCTATCCATGCAGTCCGGCTGAAACAGAAATCCAAAACCAAGCGCAAAAAGAAAATCACCGCCGCAATCTACGAATACCAGGCAGACTGCGACGGCGAATGGGGCGAAATGTCAGTTGATTTTGAGAACGGCACAGCAGAAATCATTCGGCTTGCTGATTGGGATACAATTAAAACGAACTGGTTTGCCAATGAGGCGATCCGGTATATTTTATCATTGTCGCCTGATGCTCTTAAAAAATATATGCTCGTCCCCCTTGAGCCGCCACTTATATCCTGAATCCTTACAACAACTGTAAGTGGTATTTGCTGTGTTCCCATGCTATCATTTTATTACAAATGATAGGAGGTATTCACATGAAACCCATTTTGAATATTGAAAATTTAACAAAAATCTATGGCAATGTGCCAAGTCAAACAAATGCACTGAATGGGATCACCCTCCAGGTGATGCCGGGAGAGTTTCTCGGCATTATGGGAAGCAGTGGTTCCGGTAAATCCACGCTTCTCAACTGTATTGCAACTGTGATTCAGCCCACCGGTGGAAGCATTCAGGTGGAGGGCGATACTCTGCAATCCCTCAGGGGAAAGGCTCTTGCAGAGTACCGTGGCAAAAAAGTTGGTTATCTATTCCAGAACTTTGAATTGCTGGACAACCTGACTGGCAGGGAAAACATCCTGCTCCCGACTTCCTTGCATGGGGTATCCGAAGCAGAAAGCAGCCAGCGGCTGAAGCAGTTGGCTGACTATCTGGAAATCACTGATGTTCTGGATAAGTTTCCGTCCAAGATGTCCGGCGGCCAGCGTCAGCGTGTTGCGGCAGCAAGGGCTCTGATCTTACATCCCCAAATGATCCTTGCCGATGAACCGACGGGTGCGCTGGATTCTAAGAACGCAAGAAGTCTTATGGAGAAGCTGTCCGGCCTGAATCGTGACGAACAAGCTACGATCCTGATGGTAACCCATGATTCCAATGCCGCCAGCTTCTGTAAGCGCATCCTGTTCATCCAGGATGGCGTGATCTTTCATGAGCTTCGGCGTGGAGACGAAAGCCAGCAGGAGTTCTACGGGCGCATCCTGAAGGTGATGGCGCAACTGGGAGGGGGCAGCGCAAATGTTCTCTAATCTCATTCTTCGGAACAGCCGCCGCAGCCGAAAGGAAAACGGTCTGTTTTTCAGCTCCCTGGTGATTTCTATTGTTGCCTTTTACATGATTCTTTCCATCTCCACTCAAGATGTGATGCTCTTTTTGCAGAAAATGGAGAGTGACGCAGTTGACAAACTCCTGCTTCTGATTCCTGCGTTTTATGGAATGACCCTCGGTATTCTGTTCTTTTTGATCTATTTTGCCTGCAAGTATCAGTTCGAGCGCAGACGGCATGAGCTTGGTGTTTATCTAATGTTGGGGATGCGTAGAAGTAAACTGTTTGGTATGCTTCTGGCGGAAGATTGCCTGACCAGTATTCTTGCCATGCTCATAGGCTTACCTGTGGCTGTGGTGCTTTCAGAAATTGTCAGTCTTGTCACCGCCAAGCTGGTAGGCATGGGGATCATCGGTCATCAGTTTTCTTTATCCTGGTCTGCGATTGAATGGACGCTGGCAGGATTTCTGGCAATTAAGCTGACGGCACTTCTGATTTTGAGTGGACGAATCAGCCGCCAGGAGATCGGTACTTTGCTATCCCAGCCAACGAACCGCCCCAAAAAGCAAATGCCATCTGTTATCTATGGACTGGCTGCTATATGCGGAAGTGTGATGTTGGCAGTGGCTTACTACATGGCGATTCAGGGAATTGCATGGACAAAGGTAAGTATGATGGGACTGACTTTGCTGTTGGGCATAGTTGGTACGATGCTGCTTTTCTATGGGATGCGTGCGCTGATTGCTTTGATTGTTAAGAAAGGAAAAGGAAATAAGCAGCTTCATGTATTTACCTTCCGGCAGATTCAGGAGAATGTCATTCATCAGTCAAACTCCATGGCCATCAGCTCCCTGCTGATTCTGGCGGCGCTGTGTTGTTTTGGTGCGGGCGTAGGAATTGCAGGAACGAATAGCCTGTCTTCTGGCCATGTAATCGACTATACTTTTGAAGATCATACTGCAGAAGATTCATCGCAGGTTCTTCCGAATATAAAGGCAGTCCTGAAAGAAAACAGTTTGGAAAATCAATTTTCAGAGCTTTTTGAAATGAGGGTTGGGCGTATTCGCACCACAGAAGATTATGATAATGCCTACAGCATGGACGCTGTTATGGACTCTCTTCGGAGCCTGCCCCAGTCGGAAGACCGGGATGTCCTTCTGAACAATCTTGGTTATGCCACATACCCATATTTGATTTGTTTATCGGACTATAATCGTTTGTTGGAATTGTCCGGCAATCCGGCTCTCCAATTAGGCGAAAAGGAGGCCACTGTCTATATTGATACAGAGTTTACTACGGCAAGCCGTACCGCAATGCTGAACCAAGTATTGGCCGGGCAGCCCAAGGTGGAACTGGATGGTAGTCCGATTCATCTTACAGGAGAGGTTCAGTCTGTGAATTTGGTCACGGACCGTTCTATAACCTTGTCCTTTGCATTGATTCTTCCGGATGAAGCATTCCTATATTATAGTCAGGGAATGTATGATACCTATGTCAATGCGGTGCTCAGTGAGCAAGCTCTGAATGGAAATAGCCTTATGACTGCCTATTCCGATCTGAACGAGAAGCTGGACAAAATAGGTATCGAATATGAAAGCTATCTTCAGAATATGGGCCGCCAGCTTTTCTACACCGTAGCATCCATCTATATTACCCTCTATCTGGCGATTGTGTTCCTGGTGGTTGCCAACACCATTGTGGGTGTTCAGTTCCTGATGAGCCAGCAGAAAACCGGGCGTAGATACCAGACCCTGATCCGCCTGGGAGCCACTTACGAAAGCCTTTGCCAGTCTGCCGGAAAGCAGATTGCGTGGTTTATGGGACTTCCTGTATTGGTTGCAGCTGTCAGCAGTCTGTTTGGAGTCAGAGCGTTGTTTACAGGGATACTCTCGTCCCGAACCCGTGGGACAGTGCCTGAAATGCTGCTTGTATCTGCTACTATGATTTTGCTGCTTTGCGTGATAGAATATATTTATATGAGAGTGGTCAAGCACTCCAGTGATCGGTATTTGCTGACACTGATGCAGCCGCAGAGAGAAGAATAATTTGGAAGGAGGTGCTGTCGTGAAAAGAATTGCTGTTGTGGAAGATGAAGTCTATATGCGGGAAGAACTCTGCAATATGCTCCAAAAGGACGGGTATCTTGCGGAGGCAATCACCGAGTTTGAAGATGCCGCTCGGCTCCTGGCAGCCCTCCGTCCTGACCTTGTGATCTTAGACCTGAATTTGCCGGAGATCAGTGGCTTTCAAATCTGCCAGGAACTAAAGAATAAAACCGCTATCCCCGTCCTGGTGCTGACTTCCAGAGATCAGGTAAAGGATGAACTGCAAGCGTTCCACTTGGGTGCCGATGAATATTTGACGAAGCCGTGCAGAAAAGACCGGCTTCTTGCCAGGGTATCCAATATTCTCAAAAGGTATGAAGGCCGTACCAATCTCATAGAGGGACCAGATTTCCTGTTAGACCAGCAGACCTACACGCTTTATATTCATAATACCTCTGTCGTGCTTCCAAAAAATCAGGGAAAACTGTTGGTTGCTCTTTTGTCCGGCGGCGATGCTCTGGTCACGACGGAGCAACTTTGCATAGCACTATGGGGAACCACGGAATACATAGACGAAAATGCCTTGCAGGTTAATCTGACCAGGCTGAAAAAGACGATGTCCGGTCTTGAGATGAAGCAGCGAATCGTTGCGGTTCGTGGGATGGGCTATCGTCTGGAAACGGGGGTGGCTCCATGAAGCAGCTTTGGCGCATAACAGAGCGATACTACCCCTGGCTATTGTTGCTGTTGGGCGTGGATTGCTTTTGTGCTATCATTCTTTGGATTTCTGACATTCAGGCATTTCAACCCTTGATTGGGTTAGTAGTTCTGACAAGCCTCCTTTTGTTTTCAGCGATTCTGTTTGTACTAAACAAGCGGGAGACTACCCGCCGAGAACTGTTCCGGGATTTCCTCAGTGATCCTACCATCTGCAACGAGGAACGGCTGCTCAGTGCCATCAGCCGGGAAGAAGGAGAATCTATCCGGCTTCTGGCATCAGTTTTACAGGAACACAAAACTGAGAGTAACAGTATGGCAGATGCCCTACAGGACTATGAAGAATATGTGGAGGGCTGGGCACATGAAGCGAAAACGCCCCTATCGTTGCTGACCATGCTCTTGGATAACCGGAACGATGAAATCTCTCCTTCCCTGCAAGCAAAGCTGGATTATGTCCGCAGTCAGCTTCAGGAGGATGTCACGCAGATGCTGTACTATGCCCGGTTGAAGAGCAGTACAAAGGATTACCGATTTGAGGATGTCAATTTGAATGACTGCTTGGGTGAAGTTCTGGAGGACTATGCCCCACTTCTTGAAGAGAAGCAGTTTGTCATTCTCAACAAACTGCAATCTGAAACAGTCTATACAGACCGTAGAGGACTTCAGTTTATGTTGGGACAAATCGTTAGCAATGCCATCAAATATAGCAGCGATAGTCCCATGCTTACAATTTCCGTGATACATTCGGAGACCGCAGATATCCTTTCTGTTGAAGATAACGGCATTGGCGTAAAAAAATATAATCTGCCGTACATTTTTCAAAAGGGCTTTACCGGGGATTCTACTGACAGCAGAAAGAAGGCTACCGGTATGGGACTTTACCTGGTTAAGAAGATGGCCGACGATCTAAATCTTCATCTGGAAGCAGCTTCCCAGTGGGGAAAGGGCTTCAAGATTGTCATCTTCTTTCCTAAATTGAGATCCAACGGAGGGAAATAATATAAACAGAAAAACGCCCGCAGGATTTTCTCCTGCGGGCAGCGTGTTGTCAGCTATCCCAAGGCTTGTATTCTGTTACAGTTTTCAAATAGGTTTCGGGATCGCCGTTCAAGATAAGGTCTGCATACTCCAAAGGAGCGTTGTAGATCAAATAATCCAGCTCTGACCGCTGATACATATTGTCAGCAATCTCGTTCTCAACGGCGATAGTGTCAATCGCAATCATACTGCCGTCGCTGAATTTCACTTCCACACAGCAATTATCCATATTGTAGGCACAAGATATTAAGGTTTTCATGGTATGTCCTCCATAATTCGTAATATAGTCAAGACCACCGGCGAAGCCGGTGGCTTGCACAGGCCCTATAAGGGCCTAATACAGCCGCGTCTTAAGACGCATGAACGGTTCGCCAATCGCAAATTTGTTACGGGCTGCCCCCTTCCGGGGGCGGCTCTTTATTTGCCTTTGACTACCGGCTCACCCGTAAACGGGTCTTTGAATTCCTTGAGACACATCTGGTCACTTGCGATGTCCTCCTGAAGCTGGTTGCGTACATATTCTTTTATCGTCTTTTCGTTACGCCCTACTGTATCTACATAGTACCCCCTGCACCAGAAGTGCCGGTTTCCATATTTGTACTTTAGATTTGCATGTCGGTCGAATATCATTAAGCTGCTTTTTCCTTTGAGATATCCTACGATTTCTGACACGCTGTACTTAGGCGGAATCTCTACGTATAGATGAATATGATCCGGAAGGGCTGCCGCTTCTATAATCGTTATTCCCTTTCTGGCGCATAGCGTTCTGATAATCTGACCGATATCCGCCGAAATCTGCCTGTAGATGATCTGCCTGCGGTATTTCGGCGTGAAAACGATATGGTATTTGCAATTCCACTTCGTGTGTGCTAAACTATTGTTGTCTATTTGGATAACCTCCATTGATTTTGTTTTGTAGCGGTTGGCGAACCTGCTACTACTCTATCACTGGAGGTTTTTCTTTTCTACGCATAAGTTGAACTTTTTCCGGCGCACCCGCATAGCGGGTGGTAGTCTTTCTATGAAAGCGAAAATCCCGTCTGACTTCCTGTTAGAAATCAGACGGGATTTGTCCGTATGCACCCCGGAAACCGTCAGCTAACAGTTGATAAGTAAATTAGTTCCTTATCACTGTTAAGCCAAAAAACGACAGGCTTTTTCTCATGCTCCGGACATTTTCCGGCTCTTACTTCTTTCTGGGCAGGGATCTGCGCAGTTCATCCCAGGCAGTCATCTCCACCAATGTGGTGGCGCGCAGGGCGGCAAACGCTTCATCCAGATACTGCATCTCGCTCACCGCACGCATGGCGTGATCCGAAATGCACCACTTCCCAACGACCGTCTGCGCCATCCAGTAGACCATCCGCTCGGTCTTTTTCCGCTGTTTGGTGCCCTCGCGGTAGCGATCGGTGTTCTCCGCATCGTTCACGGGAACACCTGCCGCTTTCAGCATCTCACAGCACTCCCAGGCGGCATCCACGATCATCCTGCGCTGTTCCACTGTAGTGCGGGAAAGTTCCCCATCCACCGCATAGCAGGCATAGGCGCAGGGCAGGATAAAGGCGATGTGGCTCTTGAGCCACTCGTCCATATCACTGTAATAGGTCAGCTTGTAGTGGGTGCCCTCAAAGGCAGCCTGCAGCCGCAGGCGGAACGCGCCGGACAGGGGTGCGGTTGCGCCGCCGACAGTCATTCCCATCCCCATGTGCACACTGACCAGCCGGTCATGCTCCCGGCGGCCTGCATTGTTCTGGAAGCCAAAGGCGATCTTATCCACCGGGCGCTGCATGGCCTGCAGCATCTCCTGCGCATAGGGATCATTGCCCACAAAGATGAAGTACTGGCTCCGGTTTGCCTTGAGGATGGGCAGCACATCGGCCAGCTGCCCGGCCTGCACCGTGACAAACACAAGGTCATACACATCCTCGGGGGCCAGCACATCTGTCGTCTGCATCCGATCCACCGTTGTTTTCCGCTGGAGCATGTGGCGGATGGTCAGGCCCTTCTGGTCAATGACCTCCTTCCACTCGCCCCGGGCCAGCAGGGTGACCACATTTTTCTTGTTCTGTGCCAGACTGTGGGCCAGCTGACAGCCCTGAACGCCTGCGCCGTACACCAAGATCCTCATAACGAGATACCTCCTGTTTTGCATGATCAGCCCGGCCAGAAACACCGGGCTGTTACTTTTTCAGGAACGAGAAAAAGCCCTTTTTCTCATAGGGCCTGGTCTGCACGCCGGTCACGGTGTAGCCCGTTTCGGCAATGGCAGCCTTCAGCGCCTCCACATCCACCGGCTGCTCCGAGACGATGACCGTCTCGCCCTTGGTGTGGGAAGAAGTCACCTTGTTCACCCGGGCGGTCTTGCGCACCACATCATTGATGTGGCTCTCGCACATACCGCACATCATACCATCGACCCTCAGGATCGTTTCTACCATTGTTGTTCCCTCCATACTGTATCTGCGGGCCCCCCTGTCAAACTGCACAAGTCCAGCCCGCTGTTTTCGTCATTTTGTTAGTTTTAGCTAACTCATTGTTGAAACAAAACGGCTCCTGCCCCGCACAGCACTACTCTGCGGAACTTTGCCGATCTGTTTTCAGTTTTATCATACCATACCGGTGGGCAAATTTCAAGCTGCCCGCAAAACCGGCCGGGGGACTTTATCAAAGGGTCAGTTCATGGAAAACAGCGCTGCTTTCCAGCTCTTTCCATTGCATCGTGTTTCCTTCCAGGGTCATGTAGCTGTGGGGGCTGTCCTCTTTGGGGATGCTCACAGAACCCGGGTTCAGGTAAAGATTTCCCTGCCCGAACTCTGTCCAGGCCGGAACATGGGTGTGCCCGTGCAGCAGTACATCTCCCGGGGCCAGCGGCGGCAGATTTTTCACATGATAGATATGCCCGTGGGTCGCATAAATAAGCCGCTGCCCCACCGGAAGCACCGCATAATCGGCCAGCACGGGGAATTCCAGCACCATCTGGTCCACCTCGGCATCACAGTTGCCCCGCACGCAGAGCAGCTTCTCCTTTTTCCCGTTCAGCAGGGGGATGACCTCCTTGGGAGCGTACTCTCGGGGCAGGTCGTTGCGGGGGCCGTGGTAGAGCAGGTCGCCCAACAGGAACAGCCGGTCGGCTCCCTCCCGCTCAAAGGCCTCCAGCATTTTGCGGCAGTAGTAAGCCGACCCGTGCAGGTCTGACGCGATCATCCATTTCATGGCAGATCCTCCTTTTGTGCGTTCTGTTCTTATTTTACCGCCGCCGCGCCCCTTGTCAAGGGCAAGGGCCCGCCGTAAAAAGTCGTACTTTTATTTTAAAAAGTCCTTGACAAGTGGTCCTGTGATGTGGTATCTTTGAACCAATAAAATATTGTGTGGATTTTTACAGCATTCTGCAACTTTTCGCCACACAATGGTACAAAAGCCATTGTGTGGCTTTTGCTTTGCCTTCAAATCCAAATCTGACCCTCAGGAGCAATGAAAATGAACGATACTTTTATGAAAACCAGACCGGTGTTCCCGCTGCTGCTCTCCATGGCCCTGCCCAATGTCATCTCGATGCTGGTGAACAGCCTGTACAACATCGTGGACAGCCTCTTTGTGGCCCAGATCAGCGAGCAGGCCATGACGGCGCTTTCGCTGGTGTTTCCCATCCAGAACTTTGTCAATGCAGTGGCCATCGGCTTTGGCATCGGCATCAACGCCCAGATCGCGCTCTACCTCGGCGCAGGCGACCACGAAAACGCCAACCGGGCCGCCACCCACGGCATGATGTTTTCCCTGCTGCACGGCGTACTGGGCATGATCCTCTGCATTGCCATTATGCCCGGCTTCCTGCGCCGCTTCACTACCGATCCCACTCTGGTGGACATGGGCGTGACTTACTCCACCATCGTGTTCCTGTTCTCGCTGGTCAACATGGCAGACCTCGCCTTTGAGAAGATCTTTCAGTCCGTGGGCCGGATGAATGTTGCCATGGTGGCGCTGATCACCGGCTGCGTGACCAACATTGCCCTCGACCCCGTCCTCATCTTCGGCCTTGGGCCGGTGCCCGCCCTGGGCATTGCCGGTGCGGCCCTTGCCACCGGCATCGGGCAGGCTGTTTCCCTTGCGGTCTACCTCTATGTCTACTGCACCACCGAAGTCGCCGTCCGCTTCTCCCGCCGCTGCCTGCGGTTCGATGCCACCCTTGACGGCAAGCTCTATGCCATCGGTGTACCGGCCATCCTGAATCTGGCCCTGCCCAGCCTGCTGGTCACCTTCCTGAACGGCCTGCTGGCGGTCTACTCCCAGAGCTATGTGACGGTACTGGGCATCTACTACAAACTCCAGACCTTCCTCTACCTGCCGGCCAACGGCATCGTGCAGGGGATGCGCCCGCTGGTGGGCTACAACTACGGTGCCCGGGAGCATGGCCGCGTGTCCAGGCTCTACAACCTGACACTGGGCCTGAGCGCCGGGATCATGGCCATTGGCACCCTGCTCTGCCTGACCATTGCAGGCCCGCTGATGGGTCTGTTCACCTCTAACCCCGAGACCATCGCCATCGGCCAGACCGCCCTGCGGATCATCTGCCTGGGATTCATCGTCTCGGCAGTGTCTACCACCTCCTCCGGCGCACTGGAGGGTCTGGGCAAGGGCGTGCCCTCGCTGGTCATCTCCCTCTGCCGCTATATCATCTTCATCATGCCCATTGCGTGGGTGCTGTGCGGCCGCATGGGCCCTACCGGTGTCTGGCACGCCTTCTGGATCACAGAGGCCCTCTCTGCCGTGATCGCCTACGCGGTATATCACAAGGCAGTCCATCAGAAATAACCCTCTCTAACAAAAATTCCCGCTCGATGGAGCGGGAATTTTTTGTTATCATCTCTTCTTTTGTGGAAGGCTGCGCTCAGATCAGGCCCAGAGTTTTGAGCTCCCTTGCCACGCCGTCCTCCGTCACAGCCGGGCAGATGCGGTCGCAGAGCTTTTTCAGGTTGTCAGAGCCGTTGGCCATGCAGACGCTGATGCCTACCACATCGGTCATCTGCAGGTCATTGTCGCTGTCGCCAAAGCCGATGGTATCGGCCAGCGAACACCCCAGATCATCACAAATGGCTTTGATGCCCGTGCCCTTGTTGAACTTGCGGTTGATGAGCTCCCCGTTGACGATGGCTGACGGGTTATCCCCCAGCCGGGACTCGCAGAAGATGAACTGATCCTCGTACAGCTGCTTTGCCTCGGCAAGGCAGGCCTCATTGGGGGCGATGAACACCACCTTGTAAACCGGCTCCCCGTGGTATTCCTCAATAGGCCGGATGGTCAAGCCATACTCCATCGTTTTGCGCCAGCGCTCGGCCTCGCTGTTCAGCTGCCCCGGCTTGCGGGGAAACAAATGGGCGAACCGCTCGATCATCCTGATGCCGCCGTAAGTATCATCCCGGGCTTCCAGCGTGCACTCGGCACCGGCGCGCCCCAGCACCTCCCGCAGGCCCTCGACCTGCGCAGGCTCCATGGGAAGATCCACGAGAATTTTCCCATCACAGCCTACATAGCCGCCTGCAGAGCAGACAAAGCCATCGAAACCGTAGGCAAGCAGCGGTTTCGTCATGCGCAGGTTGCGGCCGGTGCACAGAAACACCTTGTGGCCGTTGGCCCGGGCCTGCCGGATGGCCTCCACGGCACTGGCCGGAACGGTCATCTCACCGGGCGGCAGCAAAGTACCGTCAATATCCAGAAAAATCAGTTTTTGCTTCATAGTTCCCTCACTCTTTCACTGCCAGTTCATGGTAAAGCCGCGAATCAGCAGACCCACGGCCAGGATCGCCAGCAGTACCAGCAGAACGGTGCGGTTGGCCTGTTTCTGCTTCTGCCTGGCCCGGGCACGGCTGTTCCGGCTGCTGCCCTGCTTCCGGTTCTGGGGTCTGCTGCCGGAACTGCGGCCGCTCGTGTTCTGCTTTGCGCTGCTGCGGCGGGAAGCACTGCCGGAAGTCCCCTCTTTCTTCCTGCCCGCAGTGCTCTGGCCGGACTTTGCCGCGCGAGGGGCTTTCTCTTCCGGGGCCGCCGACGCAATGGGCTTTTTGGCCCCGCAGCGGCTCAGGTAATCCTCAGCCAGCCGGTAATACTGGCCCAGCTCACTGGTGCGCAGGGGCGCGCCCGCATAGCCCTCTTCCAGTGCTTCCACGGCCTCGTTGAAGAGGATCGCCGCCTGCGCAGCCGCCGTGCGGTCAGAAGCATGGGCCGCTTCATTGCGGGCAGTGCGCACCGCGTTGCAGGCCCGGCGGGCAGCAGCGGGGTGCTCCGTATTGCCCAGCAGATCCAGCGGACGGGCAGCATCCTTTTCAGGGTCCAGCAGCACCCGCATACACAGGGTGGTATCCAGCTGCTGCCAGCTGTTTCGGCCCGCCAGATCGGGCAGACGGTCATAATATTCGGGGCTCTCCTGCTGGCGGGTGCGGATGTGATCCAGCAGGGCTCCCAGGCTGTGCTCCCCGGGCTTGTTCTCCCAGTGCCAGCGCAGCAGCTTGCGGCTGATCTCATCGCAGGTAGTTTTGATCTCAAAAGCGGTTTGCAGTGCTTCGTCGGGCATAACGTTTCTCCTTCGTACAACCAAAAAACGGAGGAAGCGCAGCCTCCTCCGTCATTCATTTACATCATAAACTGATAATAGACGAAGCCCCACAGCGCAATGCCTGCGCAGACGATGGCGGTGATGGGCGGGACCCAGCGGACGAGGGTCTCGGCAATGCCGTCGCGGCTCTCTTCCGCATCGTCCTCCTCATCGTACTGCTCCACCTCGGGTTCCGGCTGGCGGGCCGGGGCGGCACGGCGGGCAGCAGCAGGCATCACACGGGTGCCCTCGTCATCCACAGCCGCTGCACCGCTGCCGGGGAACGCCGCGCGGGTGGCGGCATCCAGCACACGGGTGGGCTCTGCTTCCGGAACAGGGGTGTGCTCCACCGGTGGTGCAAAGCTGGTCGGTGCGCTGACAGGCTCAGCCGGGCGGGCCGTCGGGATGACCCGGGTAGGTTCTGCCTGCACCGGCGCGCCAGCCACGATGCGGGTCGGCTCCTCCTGCGGGGCAGCGCTCACCACGCGGGTGGCCTCTGCCGCCGGGGCCTGCTCTGCAGGGGCGGCCTTCTGGCCGGGCTGCAGCAGGGTGTTCAGGGCGTTCTGCAGCAGGATGCGGTCACAGCCGCACTCGGTGCAGTAGACCGTGTCCTCTTCCTTCGGGTGGAAGGAACCGCAGGCACAGTACCAGCCGTTCTCGAACACCTGCGGCATATACTTGAGGCCGCCGCGGTTCATCCGGCTTTCCAGTGCCTTTTCCAGCTCCGGACTCAGGCGGCGCGGGGCCGGCAGACGGACGCGCTTGATGGCATCCAGATGCACGACCTTTTTGCCGCTGTATACATTCTTCAGGACCACATCCACGCTGGTGATAGCCTTCTGGGTCACGAACACGGCATCGTCCATGCCAAAGCTCTCACCGGGCTTGACCTCGATCTCGCGGTATTCAAAGGCATCCTCACACAGGATGATGCCATCCACACCCTTGCACTTGAAGTGGATCTCCAGTGCAGTCAGGGTGACCTTGGAGATGTTCTTGAAGGTCAGGCAGACTGCGTTCTCGCCGCTGAGTTCGCCCTTGAGCAGCTCCACACAGACGAACTGCACCGGGCTGCCCGGGGTATAATAGTTGGCCCGGGTGCGTGCGACCGGGTTAAAATTTTCCTCCACGACACTCGCTCCCTTCGATCATTCGTTTTCCTGCGGGGCATCCTGCGCCGGGTCGGGCATTTCCTCGCCCAGCACGGCCTGCTCCGCCTGTTCAGCGGGCTCTGCGCTCTCGGCAGGCTCTGCGGTCTCCACCGGGGCTGCCGGTGCGGCGGGTTCCTGTGCAGGCTCGTCACCGTCACGCGGGGGCAGCTTGCCGCCGGCCATCACAGTGTTGAACTCCTGCTCGTTCAGCTTTTCGCGTTCCATCAGAGCCTGTGCCAGCGCATGGAGCTGGTCGATGTGCTCCGTCAGGGTGCGGCGGCAGGTCTCGTAAGCCTCATCGATGATATCCCGCATCTCGCCGTCGATCTCGGCAGCGGTGCTCTCGCTGTAGCCCTTGCCCTGGGTGAAATCACGGCCCAGGAAGGTCTCCTCCTGCGAGGTGCCGTAGACCACAGGGCCCAGGCGCTCGGAGAAACCGTACTTGGTGATCATCTGGCGGGCAATGTTGGTTGCCTGCTGCAGGTCGTTGGAGGCACCGGTGGAGATATCCTCCAGGATCAACTGCTCGGCCACACGGCCGCCCAGGCTGGAAACGATATCCTCGAACATCTCACCCTTGGTCACATAGCTGCGATCCTTTTCGGGCAGATACATAGTGTAGCCGCCAGCCTGGCCGCGGGGAATGATGGTGATCTCGTGCACGCGGGGGTGGTGCTTGCAATAGAAGCCTGCCACGGCGTGGCCCGCCTCATGGTAGGCGGTCAGCTTCTTTTCCTCGGCAGTCACAACACGGCTCTTCTTCTCAGGGCCTGCCATGACCTTCATGGAAGCTTCCTCGATATCCTCCATGGTGATGGCCTTACGGCTGCGGCGGGCAGCCAGCAGAGCGGCCTCATTGACCAGGTTCTCCAGGTCGGCACCCGCAAAACCTGCGGTGCGCTGTGCGATGACCCTGAGGGAGACATCGGGAGCCAGAGGCTTATTCTTGGTGTGGACCTTGAGGATCTCCTCGCGGCCCTTGACATCGGGCAGGCCCACATAGACCTGACGGTCAAAGCGGCCCGGACGGAGCAGGGCCTTATCCAGAATGTCGGCACGGTTGGTGGCTGCCATCACGATGACGCCATCGTTGGCCTCAAAGCCGTCCATCTCGACCAGCAGCTGGTTCAGGGTCTGCTCCCGCTCGTCGTGGCCGCCGCCCAGACCTGCGCCGCGCTGACGGCCCACGGCATCGATCTCATCGATGAAGATGATGCAGGGCATGGTCTTTTTGGCCTTATCAAACAGATCACGCACACGGGACGCGCCGACACCGACATACATTTCCACGAAGTCGGAGCCGGAAATGGAGTAGAAGGGCACCCCTGCCTCACCGGCGCAGGCACGGGCCAGCAGGGTCTTACCGGTACCCGGAGGGCCCACCAGCAGAACGCCGTGGGGGATGCGGGCACCCAGCGTGTTGAACTTGTCGGGGCTCTTGAGGAACTCCACAACCTCCTTCAGCTCTTCCTTTTCCTCGTCCTCACCGGCAACGTCGGCAAAGGTCGCGGTCTTTTTGTTCTCGTGCTCGTCCTTCACCTTGGCCTTGCCCACGTTCATAATACCGCCGCCGCCAGCGCCGCCGCGCATCATGGAGAAGAGCAGGAAGCCGGTGCAGCCCAGCATTCCCAGGTAGAACAGGATCTCCATCCAGGGGATGGACTCCTTCAGGGTGGTGTAATCGTACTCCATGGGCGCGGTCGGGTTGGCTGCGTCGTAGGAATCGATATACTGCTGGACGTTCTCGATGAACACATAGGCGTAGGGCAGCTTGTAGCGCACCGTCACCGTGCCGTCATCGTTTCTGGTCGCCCCCACGGAAGAGGCGGAGGAGGAGAACATGTTGCTCAGCAGACCGCCGGAGGCCTGTGTGGCAGCGGTGGCACCTGTGGTTTCGGGCAGCTCCTGCTTGCCCTCCTTCAGCGTCAGGGTAATGATGCTGGTGTTGCGGTCCAGCGTAAAGGCTGTGACCTGATTGTTCTCAAAGTAGTGCACCACAGTCGAGTAGCTCATGGTGGAGCCGCCGGTACTGCTGTCGCTGGTGCCCAGCACCGACCAGATCATCAGGACACCGGCCAGTGCCAGCGCCAGGATCAGGGGATTAAAGCGAGGTCGTTTCGGTTGCAAAAGGGATCAACTCCAGTTCTAATTCGTTTTTGTTATGCGTAGATTTCCGGTTTCAGCACACCCACATAGGGCAGGTTGCGGTATTTCTCATCGTAGTCCAGACCATAGCCCACCACAAACTCGTCCGGCACCTGGAAACCCTCGTAATCGGGCTGGATGTCGGCCTTGCGGCGGCTGGGCTTGTCGAGAATGGTGCAGATCTTCACGGAATTCGGGTTGCGCATCTTGAGCATGGGCACCAGTTTGGAAAGGGTGACACCGGTATCCAGAATGTCCTCCACGATCAGCACGTCCTTGCCGGAAAGGTCGCCGTCCAGATCCTTGATGATCTTGACCAGACCGCTGGTGGTGGTATTGCTGCCGCCGTAGCTGGACACGACCATAAAATCAATGTTGCAGGGGATGGTCACGGCCCGCATCAGGTCGGCCATAAAGACCACCGAGCCCTTGAGGATGGAGACGAGGACAAGGTTTCTGCCCTCGTAATCCCTGCTGATCTGTGCACCCAGTTCGGCAACCTTGGCTTTCAGTGCTTCCTCACTGACCAGGATGTTCTTGATATCGTCATTCATGCTCATGGGTTGTTCCTCCATTTTCCAATTCCAACTGCAAGATCTGTACAGTCTCCTCGTCCGGGGCCAGCCCCTCGGCAAAGCCCTCCCCACAGACCCACAGGATCTCACTGCCCGCCGCCAGCAGCGGCAGGCCCTCTCGTATTCCGGCAGGAATGCCTGCCTCATTCATCCACTTGCGCAGGGGCTTGCTCAGCCCCCGCCCCGCAGGCCGGAACCGGTCTCCCGGTTGACGGGTGCGCAGCGTAAGGGCAGAATATAACAAGGTTATTCTAGCATAATCCGCCCGATTTTTTAAGTCTTTTTTATGAACACCCTGTGTTTTTTCTCGAAAACCGCTTACAAAAAGCCGTGTTTTCAGGGTTTGGCCCCCGGGCAGAGCAAATTCCGCCCCATCTGCAGGGGCAAACGGCAGCGAAAACGCAGGGGCCGCAGCCGCCTCCGGCCGGCTCTTTTCCTGCCAGAGCATCCCGCTGCCTGCGCAGAAGCGGACCATATCGGTCAATTGCACCGCCCCGCTCCCCTGCTCCACCAACTCTGCCAGCAGGCGGATGTACTTTTCCTCGGCATCCCGCACCGGGGCAACAAGGCTGTGGAGCGCCGCTTCCAGAATGATCGGGTCAGCGCCCTGCAGCGGCTCCAGCCGCCATGCTGCCTTGGCTTTCGGGGCCTTGCGGGCAGTCTGGGCTGCATCCAGACGCGCGATGGAAAGCAGTTGTTCTGCCTGCCTGGCAAAGTAGGCATCCGCGCGGGCCGCCTTTTCACAGAAGCGGGCCAGATTTTCCTCTGCCGCGGCGTTGACGCTGCGCAGGGCCGGAACGGCCCCATGGCGCAGACGGTTGCGGGCGTAGGCATCGGACTCGTTCGTCTCGTCCGTCACCCAGCCCTGCTCAAAGGCGGCGCAGAGCGCTTCGGTCTCGGCCCGGGTCAGGCCCAACAGCGGGCGGCAGTAGCCGGGCCGCCTGGGCCGGATACCTCCTGCCCCGTGCAGCCCGGTGCCCCGGGCCAGCCGGAACAGCAGGGTCTCGGCCTGGTCAGTAGCAGTATGGGCCGTTGCAATGCAGTCTATCCCGCCTGCCAGCAGTTGGGCAAAGCAGGCATAGCGGAGTCTGCGGGCCCAGTCCTCCCCGGCATGGGGCGGCACAGCCATTCCCACATCTGCCGGGCGAAAAACTGTCAGCGGCACCCCCAGCCGGGCACACTCTGCCCGGACAAAGGCTTCGTCCCGGTCCGCAGTCTCGCCCCGCAGGCCATGGTTGATATGGCAGGCAGAAAGGGTATACCCAAAAGCTTCCCGCAGCTCCAGCAGCACCTGCAGCAGCGCCATGCTGTCGGCCCCGCCCGAAACGGCAGCGCACAGGTGCAGAGCCCGGCCCGGCTCCGCAGGCGCAAACAGCTGCTCCTGCCGGGCAAAGCGTTCTACTTTTGCGATCAATTTTGATGTTTCGTCGTTCATCAGCGTTTGAAGTCCACATCCATAAAGCGGGTGTGTGCGCCATCCCAGCCCAGTGGCACCGTGCTGGTCTCGCCGTGGCGGTTCTTTGCCACGATGCACTCCGCGGTATCGGCATCCACCTCGGCCCCATCGGGGTTCTGGCTGGCGTAGTAGGAATCACGGTAAAGGAAGAGGACGCAGTCAGCATCCTGCTCGATGGAACCGGAGTCACGCAGGTCAGACAGCTGGGGCCGGTGAGAAGAGTTGTTGCCCTGCTTCTCTACCGCACGGGACAGCTGAGAAAGCGCGATGATGGGCACATTCATTTCCTTAGCCATGATCTTCAGGTTTCGGGTGATGGAGCTGATCTCCTGCACACGGTTCTCGCTGCGCTGGCCGGTGGTCATCAGCTGCAGGTAGTCGATGACGATCAGGCCCACATTGGGGCGGGTGGGGTCCTGATTGACCCGGCGGATCTTCGCCTTCATCTCGGTGATGGTGATGCCCGAGGTGTCGTCCATATAAATGGGGGCATCGTGGAGCTTTTCCGTTGCCAGTGCCAGATACTCCCAGTCCTCACTGCGAAGGGCACCGGTGCGGAAAGCCTGGCTGTCGATGCCAGCTTCCGCCGAAAGGATGCGGTTGGTCAGCTGCTCCTTGGTCATTTCCAGGCTAAAAATGGCCACCGGCACCTTTTGCTGCATGGCAACGCGGGTGGCAATGTTCAGCGCAAAACTGGTCTTGCCCATACCGGGGCGGGCGGCCAGAATGATGAGGTCGCCGCGGCCCAGGCCGGTCAGGACGGTATCCAGCAGACGGAAGCCGGTGGGGATGCCCTTGTACTTGTCGGCATCCGGACCGCTGATCTTCTGCAGGTTGGTCAGCGTCTCCACCATGCTGGAGGAAAGCGGGGTCAACGCGCTGGAATCCCGCCCGGAGCGGATCTCGTAGATGCGCTGCTCCGCGTTTTCCAGCAGCAGGTCAGCGTCCGGCTCATCGCCCGCGTCCTGCAGAATGTCCTTGGCAACGCCCATCAGCTGGCGCACCAGATACTTTTCCTGCACGATCTGGGCATAGGCCTTCACATTGGAGATGCTGGGCACCGTCTCGGCCAGACCGGTCAGGTAGACCTTTGCCTCGTCCGCACTGGGGAACACGCCATCGGAGATGACGGCATCCAGCAGGGTGACAAAGTCGATGGTCTGGTCCGCCGTAAACAGGCGCAGCATCTCAGAATAGATCTGGGCGTTCTGCCGGGTGTAGAACATTTCCGGCCGGATGATCTCCACCAGATCGGTCAAGGTCTCAGGCTTGAGCAGCACAGCGCCCAGCACGCTCTGCTCGGCCTGCATATTGTAGGGCAGATTGATGCCCACACTCTCCAGATTCAGTTCATTGGAATAATGTCGTTGTTCGTTGGGCATGGTTCATCCCCCTCCATACTGGGCCAGCTTCCCAAAACGCCAAAAACGCCCCCTGAAGGCAGGGGGCGCAGATGGCGTTTCAATCAGGCCTGTTCTACTTCCACCATGATCTTGAAGGAAGCCACGACACCGACATGCAGGCGCACCTTTGCGTTGAACACACCGGCATCCTTGATGTCCTTGGTCTCCAGCTCGATCTTCTTTTTATCAATGGGAGAACCGGCCAGCTGGGCCAGAGCCTCGGCAACTTCCTTGCCGGTGACCTTGCCGTGCAGACGGCCGGATGCGCCGCCCTTGGCCTTGATGGTCACGGTCTTGCCCTCGATCTTTGCAGCCACAGCCTGTGCGGCGGCCACAGTTTCAGCCTCGTGGAAATCCGCAGCGGCCTCCTTGCCGCGTGCGATATTCACCGCAGAAGCATCGGCCACAGCGGCCAGCTTGCGCGGGAACAGAAAGTTGCGGGCGTAGCCGTCGGAGACCTCATGGATCTCATCCTTCTTGCCAATGCCCTTTACGTCCTGCTTCAGAATCACTTTCATGGTGTTATCCCTCACTTCTCACCGGGGAACCGGTGGATTTCTATGGCTAGTATACAGCAATTGCGCGTTTCCGTCAACGGTCGGGGGCTGCCGCATCTCCGGGAGCTTTCTCCCGCAAGTGAAACGGGCCATTCCATCGCCCGCCCTATTGCCGCTGCGCGGCAACAGGGTCCCACCCCAGCGGACACTTGCCGGAGAAACTCCCCTCGTGCGGCGATCAGCAGTTCACGCCAACTCTTTCCCCGCCACGTCCAGCGCAGCTTCAATCACCTTATCCATATCATAATACTTGTACTCGCCCAACCGGCCACCGAAAATGACGTTCGGCTCGACATCGGCCAACTGCTTGTAGCGGGCGTACAGGGCACCGTTCTTCTCGTCGTTGACGGGATAATACGGCTCATCGCCCGGCTTCCACTCGGCGCTGTATTCCCGGCTGATGACCGTTTTGGGCTGGGTGCCAAACTCAAAGTGCTTATGCTCGATGATGCGGGTGTACGGGGTCTCGGCATCGGTATAGTTCACCACCGCGTTGCCCTGATAGTTGTCGGTATCCAGCACCTCGGTCTCAAAGCGGACGCTGCGGTACTGCAGGGCCCCCAGCCGGTAGCCGAAGTAGGCATCCACCGGGCCGGTATAGACCACCTTGTCGGCCAGTGCGTTCAGGTTCTCCCGGTCGGCCAGATAATCCACATTCAGCCGCACCTCGATGCCCTCCAGCATCTTTTCCACCATAGCGGTATAGCCGCCATCGGGGATGCCCTGATACAGCGCGTTAAAATAGTTGTTGTCGTAGGTAAAGCGGACCGGCAGGCGTTTGATGATGAAAGCCGGCAGCTCGGTGCAGGGGCGGCCCCACTGCTTGCCGGTGTAGCCCTTGATGAGCTTTTCGTAAATGTCCGTGCCCACCAGACTGATGGCCTGCTCCTCAAGATTTTTCGGGTCGGTGATGCCCGCTTCCCGCTTCTGCTCCTCGATCTTCGCCTTGGCCTCGGCGGGAGTCACCACGCCCCACATCTTATTGAAGGTGTTCATATTGAAGGGCAGATTGTAGATCTCGCCGTGATAATTGGCAACGGGACTGTTGGTGTAGCGGTTGAACTCCGCGAACCGGTTCACATACTGCCACACTGCCTTGCTGCTGGTGTGGAAGATGTGGGCCCCATAGCGGTGGACCTGTATGCCCTCCACTTCCTCGGTGTAGATATTTCCGGCAATGTGGCCGCGCTTATCAATCACAAGGCACGTTTTGCCCGCCTTTTTTGCTTGCTGGGCGAACACCGCACCGTAAAGGCCTGCGCCTACGATGAGATAATCGTAATGGTTCATCCCTGTTTCTCCTTTTTTCTGGATTCAGGTTCATTTTTGGAGAGCGGCTTCTTCTGGCTCTCACGGTACTGGTCGATGGCGGTCTGGATGCGTGCCCGGGCTGCCTCGGGGGTAATATGCTTGAGCTGGGCCGCCGCCATGGTCTGGTGGCCGCCGCCGCCCAGGCTTTCCATGATGACCTGAACATTGACCGCCCCCAGACTGCGGGCGGAAATATTCACGCCGCTCCCCACCTGCACAGCCACAAAGCTGGCCTCCACATTCTGGATGGTCAGCAGGTCGTTGGCAGCCTGCGCAATGGCCACACGGGCCTCGGGGGGCACCTCGCCGCTCACCGAGATGGCACAGCTGCGGTACATCTGGGCAGCCTCCACAAGGTCTGCCTTGGCGTTGTACTCCACCATGGTCACATCAAAGAGCTGGCGCACCCGCTCCGTCTCCGCACCGTAACGGCGCAGAGCGGCGGCGGCTTCAAACGTGCGCACACCGGTGTGCAGGGTGAAGTCCCGGGTATCCAGCATAATGCCCGAGAGCAGGCCCTCTGCCTCCACCCGGCTGGGCTTGTCGTCCCGGTCGCCCACATACTGCAAAAGCTCCGTGACCAGCTCACTGGCCGAGGAGGAATAGGGCTCGTGGCAGACAAGGTCTGCATGCTCGATGAAGCCCACGCCCTTGCGGTGGTGGTCGATAACGGCCACCTTGCCGCACCTTTCCAGGATCTCCTTACTTTCCACAAGGCCCAGCTGGTATGTATCCACCACCACGCAGAGCGTTTTCTTGGAGATAATGGGCAGCGCCGCCTTGGGGTCGATGAAATCATCCGCCTGCCCGGCCCGGCACAGGGCATCGATCAGGCTGCCCGCCAGCGTGGCATCCCGCCTGACGGCGATCACCGCCGGGACATCGCAGATCTTGCAGATGCGCAGCACGCCCTCGGCAGCGCCGATGGCATCCAGATCGCTCATCCGGTGGCCCATGATGACCACATGGTCCGCCTCTTTGACAAGCCTGACCAGCTGATCGGCCACGATGCGGCTGCGCACCTTGCTGCGCTTTTCCACGCCGTGGCTCACGCCGCCGTAAAAGGTGAAGCCGTCCGGGGTCATCTCAGCGGCCTGATCGCCGCCGCGGCCCTGCGCCATATCCAGCGCCTGCACGGCCATATCCTGGGCTTCCCGCAGGGTCTTGGCCCCGCGCCCGATGCCAATGGAGATGGACAGGTTCACGCTGGGGTCCAGAGCACGGATCTTATCCAGCACATCGTAGCCGCGCTGGGCATACTGCTCCAGATGGCGCTCTTCCACCACGGCGATATAGCGGCCGCTGGCAACGCGGCGCAGAAAGCCTGTGCCCCGGCCGATCATATCCTCCAGCACCCGGTTGATGCCCTCCAGCAGGCGGGCGCGCTCGCTGTCCAGCATATCGCTGAACACATCGTCGTAGCCGTCCACCAGGAACACCATGTAACCCGGGCGGCTGGCCTTGTACTCCGTTTCGATCCTGCGCAGGGCAGTTTCCTCATTGAACACAAGCAGCGTCATGCTCTCGCTGCCGCCCGGCACGGTACTGCTGTGCACATTCCACACACCATCGGCCAGATTGAGCTGCTGCCCCTCCGGGGTGCGGGCCTGTGCGGTGTCCAGGCCGGGCAGCAGCTTCTGTGCCCTGCCTGCAAGCCGGTCCTCGCCGCCCAGCAGTGCCGTGCGGAAGCGGCTGTTATACCACAGCACCGTCTCGCCAGAAAGCAGAGCTGCCGGCTGAGAGAGGGATTCCAGGCTGTATTGGGTCCTGGAATTTTCAAAGCTGCCCCCAGCCACCCACTTGGCGGTCCAGCGCCGCAGCTGATACCGGAAAACGCAGATGCCGATGCCCCACAGCACCACCAGCACTGCCAGCGCAGGCCAGCCCGCGGGCCGCTGCACCAGAAGCGCCAGCGTCAGCAGTGCACACAGCACTGCCAGCGCGGCGATCAGCATTTCCAACGTCCATCTCGGTTTTTGTTTCATGGGATCTTCTGCCTCCTGGTCTGCCTGCCCCGGCGGGGCGGCTTCCGGCTTATACCTCCATCAGAATGGGGAGGATCATCGGGCTGCGCTTGGTGCGGCGGTAGATATAGCTGCTCAGCGCCTCACGCACCCGGGTCTTGACGCTGTTCCAGTCGCGCACATGCTCTTCCACGCAGCGATCCAGCGCGTTTTCCACAATGCTCTGGGCCCCGTCCATCAGGCTCTCGTTCTCGCGCACATAGACAAAGCCGCGGCTCACAAGGTCAGGCCCCGCCAGCACCTTGCCGGTCTTGCTGTCCACGGTAGCCACAATGATGACCAGACCGTCCTCAGAGAGATGCTTGCGGTCACGCAGGACCACATTGCCCACATCGCCCACGCCCAAGCCGTCCACCATCACAGCACCGGCGGTAACCGGCTCGCCCAGTTTGATCTCGTCCCGGCTCAGGATGACGTTGGAGCCGTTCTCGGCAATGAGGATGTTGCTGGTGGGAATGCCCAGAGACGCAGCGGTCAGGGCATGCTTTTTCAGCTGCTTGTACTCGCCGTGCACGGGCAGGAAATACTTGGGTCTGGTCAGGGTGAGCATCAGCTTCTGCTCCTCCTGGCAGGCGTGGCCGGAAACATGGACATCATACATGCTCTCGTAAATGACCTCCGCGCCCAGCAGGAGCAGACCGTTGACGATCTTGGTCACGCTCTTCTCGTTGCCGGGAATGGGATTGGCGGAGATGATGATGAAGTCGCCGGGGCCCACCCGCACCTGGCGGTGGCTGCAGGAGGCCATGCGGGAAAGAGCGCTCAGGGGCTCGCCCTGGCTGCCGGTGGTGATCAGCACCACCTGTTCCGGCGGGTACTGGTTCAGTTCATCCACACTGATGAGGGTGCCCTCGGGGATGTGCATATAACCCAGCTCCTGCGCCATGGCAGTGTTATTGACCATGCTGCGGCCGCTGAACGCCACCTTGCGGCCATCCTCCACGGCCAGATCAATGATCTGCTGGACGCGGTAGATATTGGACGCAAAAGTCGCAATGATGATGCGCTTGTTCCGGGCGCGGGCAAACAGGTTGCGGACACCGGCGGCCACCTTCTGCTCCGTGGCAGTAAAGCCCGGGCGCTCGGCGTTGGTGGAATCGCTCAGCAGAGCCAGCACACCCTTCTGACCATACTCCGAAAGGGTGGTCAGGTCGGTCACGCCGCAGGCCAGCGGGGTGTAATCGATCTTGAAGTCGCCGGTCTGGATGATCGTTCCGGCGGGGCTGTCGATGGCAAAAGCCACGGAATCGGGGATGGAGTGGTTGACATGGATGGGCTCCACGGTAAAGCAGCCCAGCTTGATCTTCTGCTTAGGGGTGATCTCCACGAACTTGGTCTTGCCTGCCAGGCCGAACTCCTCCAGCTTGTTCCGGATGAGGCCGCAGGTCAGCCGGGTGCCGTAGATGGGCAGATCAAACTTCTGCAGCAGGTAAGGAATGCTGCCGATGTGGTCTTCGTGGCCGTGGGTGATGAGCAGGCCCTTGATCTTGTCCTTATTCTGCACCACAAAGGTAAAGTCGGGGATGACCATGTCCACGCCGTACATCTCACTGTCCGGGAATACAAGGCCGCAGTCCACAATGATCATATCCCCGTTGCACTCATACACGGTCATGTTCTTGCCCACTTCACCCAGACCGCCCAGCGGGTAGATGTGGATGGGCACAGCGGCCTCCTTGGGCTGCTGAGTACGGCGGGGCCGCCGGTTATAATAAGGGCGGCGGGTGCGGGTACGCTTTTCCCCGCCGGATTCACTGTTTCTGTTCGGATTGTTCTGAGCCTGAGCCGGGTTCTGTTCTTTGACCTGTGCCATGCGGTACCTCCAAAATCAATTACAAAACGCAGGCACACCCCTTTGCGAGCGGCCTGTCTGCTGTGAAGGAGCAGCAAACGCACCGCCGCTCCCATCGAAACCATCGTATAGAATTTTTCGCTTCCATGCCCGTTTTCGGCACTGGGATGGCCGGAACGGAGTAATTTCTGCCCTGTCAGTCCATCTGTTCGATGCGACCGCGGCACTGCCCCGTTCCGGCCGGACACACCGCACCGGTGCGCCCCTATACGCATTTTGTTACAAACAGTATAGTATTTCTTGTCCACTTTGTCAATTCAAAGCTTTGCCGGAAAAGCCGGGGATGATACGTTTTCCTCTTGACAGAACCGGAAAAATAGCTCTAAATAGAAGTATCCAAAAAATCAAGTTCCGGGAGAAACAGATGAAACAAGTCGAAGTTTATACCGATGGCGCGTGCAGCGGCAACCCCGGCCCGGGCGGCTGGGGTGCAGTGCTGCGCTACCGCTTCAACGGCAAGGTCTACGAAAAAGAGCTCAGCGGCGGCGATGCTTCCACCACCAACAACCGGATGGAGCTGACCGCCTTTATCGAGGCCCTGCGCCAGCTCAAGGAGCCCTGTGAGGTGCGGCTGTGCTCTGACAGCCAGTACGTCATCAACGGGCTGGAAAAGGGCTGGGCCAGGGGCTGGAAGCGCCGGGGCTGGAAAAAGTCCGACGGCTCCCCTGCTCTGAACCCCGACCTGTGGGAGCAGGCATTGGAGCAGGAAGCCCGGCACAAGATCACCTATGTCTGGGTCAAGGGCCATGCAGGCCACCCGGAAAATGAGCGCTGCGACCAGCTGGCCGTGGCACAAAGTCAGGCACACGGAGGGAGACAGGGACGATGAGCGATACATTTCTGCCCGGCAGCGGGTTCGATACCTATGAACAGCAGGACAAGGTGCTGGTGGGCCTGTGCGGCGGCACGGGCTGCAAAGCAGCTGTCCGCATTTTACAGCAGCAGGGCTTTGCGGTGATGGGCGCTGTGGTGCGTCTGTGCACCGATGACCCCGTTGTGGATGCCGCCAAGGAAGCCGCCAAGGCTCTGGGCATCGAGTGCATCACCCTGAATGCCAGCGAACTGGCCAGCCAGCTGGCCGAGGAGACCGCTGCCCCGGCCGACCTGCGCTTCCCCGCCCTGCTGGCGGCGGCTGACCGGCTGGGCATCCAGTACATTGCCACCGGCCACCGCGCCCGGGTGGAGACCGGTGCGGACGGCGTGCACGTCCTCTGCCCTGCCGAAATTGCGGACGAGAGTGCCCGGCTTGCCGCCCTGCCGCAGGAAACGCTGGGCCGGCTCATCCTGCCCTTGGGCGATTTCAGCCCCGAGGATGTGGCTGAGATGGCAGCAGAATAAAAAAACAAAAGAGATGCACCCCGCCTTCCTGAAACCGGTTCAGGGAGCGGGGTGCATCTCTTTTTGCTCTGTTTTATTTCATCGTACAACGCTCAATGGAAGTCATCCGCTTACTTTGCGAAGATCTGGATCCAGTTGTGGCCCCACTGAGAATTGGCATCGTAGTTGTAGCCAAGGCACATATACTTGGCGGCGGGGTCCATGATATTGACACGGTGGCCTTCCGAAGCCATCCAGTCTGCAACAACCTTTTCGGGCGTGGTCTCGCCCCAGGCGGCATTCTCGCCGGTGGCGGTATCAGACACGCCGTACTCCTTCAGCACGGTGAAGCAGTTGGTGCCATCGGGGCGGGTGTGGGAAGCGACCTTTGCCACTTCCTTTGCGCGCTCATCGGCGGCGGCCTGCAGCTTGGCATCGCCCATGGCCAGAGGTGCCAGATTTTCCTTTGCACGCTCAGCGTTGACCAGCGCCAGCACTTCCTGTGCGAAACCGTTCTCACTGGTGCCGCGGGCGTAGGTGAAGATCATCACCCAGTAATTGCCGTACTCGCCGCCCTCGTAGTAGCCAATGCCAACGGAGGTGGCATCCTTGTCCAGCATCCGCTCCTTGAAGAAATCGTAGCGATTCCAGGCGGCGACCACGTCCGAAGCATTCTCAGTAGCTGCCCAGTAGTTCTCGCCCACGGAAACATCATCCACACCGTACTCCGGCAGGATGGTGAACTCGCGGCTGCCATTGGGGCGGTTGTAGGAGTAATTGACGGTAAGTTCTTCTGCACGAGCCTGTGCGGCAGCATTCAGTGCGCTGCTGCCCATGCTCAGAGGAGCCACACCAGCCTGTGCACGCTCTGCATTGACGAGCTGCAGCAGCTCATCGGCCTTGGAAGCTGCGTGTGCGGGCATTGCCAGAACAAACATCAGGCAGATGAATGCGGCGTAGCCTTTCGACTGCTTTGCCGAGGATATTCAGTTTTGTGTGCCTTTCTTCTTTTGGGAAGAAATCTGAGAACGAAAAAAGGTGTTGTTCTGCAATACACTCAGCAAAACAACACCCAGAAAATCTAAGCAGGTCGCCCAAAGAAAGATTTCTTTGAGAAGCAGCTGGCTGCCATTTTACAGGCCCTGTAGCTTTGCGTCACAGCCTTTCGACTGTTTTGCCGAGAATATTCAATTCACCTTGAGGAGCCGTTTCCATTTCCTCAACATTATCCTACCACATCGGGCAGAACCTGTCAACTGTTTTGGAGCAGCTCTCTCAAAAAACTGCTTTTTGAAGAGTTCTTCCGTTATGCCTGTACCTCTGCCGCCTTTTTGCGCAGCTGGTCGAGGTCTGCGGCATCCGGGTGAGCCAGTGCCTTATCAAAGTTCTCGATCAGCATTTCGAGATTGGGCGCATGGTTGGGCTGCTGCAGCATCTTTTCATACTGCTGGCGCACGGTCATGGGCATCTTGCCCTGGCACATATAAGTTCCAATGACCGTGTTGCTCTCATCCAGCGATTTCTGCACCGCTGCCAGGATCTGCTCAAAATATTCCGCACTGCCGCCAAAGCCTGCGGTGCCGAACAAAAAGACCTGCTTCCCCTTCAGGGTCTGCAAAAAGGCGGTGAGGGTGTCATCGGCATGGCCCTTATCCGTCCAGAAGCCAATATAGAGGGTCTCAGCCTCCAGTGCCTCCGGGGCCGGTGCTCCGAAGTAGGTGCACTCATTCTGGGGCAAGCTTGCGCGAAGGGTGTCGGCCAGCAGGCGGGTGTTGCCGGTCTTGCTGCTGAAAACGATGGCGTAGCTCATGGTCATTCTCCTTTATTCTCTTTGATATCAGATGCTTCCCTGTTCTTTTGCGTTCAGGGCATCATAGATACAGCGGGTGCCCTGATGGGCGATCAGGCCGCCCAGGCACTTCTTGTTGCAACGGACACAGCGGTGGATCTTTGCCGCATTGCCGCTCTGCAGTTTGTTGACCCAGTTGGGGTCGGCCAGCAGCTGGCGGCACATTGCCGCACACTGGATGCGGCCGCTGGCAAGCTGCTGCTCCACGAAATCGGGGTCGTTCAGGCCGCCCACACCGCAGAGCGGCACGCTGGTATACCGGCGCACCTCATCGCAGAACTTGAGGAAGCAGCCGTTCTCCTTGAACTCGGGGTGGCTGGCCGGCGGGATGGTGTTTTCCAGCGCAGAGTGGTTGGCCAGTGTCACATGGAAGCTGGTCACGCCTGCCTGCACCAGCAGGGGCACGAACACGGCCAGTTCCTCCTCCACCACACCGGCGTTGCCGTAATGGGGGTTCTCCTGCCGGACAGCCAGCTTGTAGTCAATGGCCATGCCGGGCACAGCGGCGTGCACTGCCTTGACAGCTTCCACGGCAAAGCGGGCGCGGCGCTCGGCACTGCCGCCGTATTCATCGGTGCGGTGGTTGAAGATGGCGGAAGAGAAGCTGCCGCACATCCGGTCGCCGTGCACCTGCACAATGTCAAAGCCCGCCTGCTTTGCCAGCACAGCAGCCTTGCCAAAGCCCGCGATGATCTGATGGATCTTTTTCTGGGACATCTTGGTGATGTAGGGGCCCACGGCATCGTTCATCCGCTCCCGCAGCTGGTCGGGGGTGATCTTTTTCATCAGCATCCCCGGGATGCACTTGATGATGGACATCATGTCGGTATCGGTCTGGTGGAGCTGGGCGCAGACCTTACAGCCGTATTTGTGGGCAGTCTCGCAGATCTGCTGATAGAAGGCAAAGCCCTTTTTGTCAAACAGGGACTTCTCAAACCGGCTCTTGGCCACCGGCACGTCACCGATGATGATCATGGCGCAGCCGCCCTTGGCCAGCCGCTCCATCTCCGCCAGATATTCCTCGTCCGAAAGGCCGAAGGTGGTGGGGGCAAAGATGATGCGGTTCTTCAGCTGCAATCCACCGTAATCAATGGGGCTCAGGATGGTGTCGTACATGTTACACACTCTCTTTTCTCGTCCGTGCTGCCTTTTGCAGCAAGCTCAGGAGCTGGTGCTGTTCCTCTTCGGTCAGCCCGCTCAGATTTTGTGCATCCCAATCAAAAAATACCTGGTGGCAGGTCCGGAATGCTCTCTCACCCGCCGGGGTCAGCCCCAAATGATAACTGCGGCCCTGCTTTTCCCGGGTCATAAAGCCATCTTCCACCAGCTTGATCACGCTGCGCTGGCAGTGGCCCCAGTCCAGGTGCAGGTTTTTGGTCATCTCAGCCGGGGTGCAGCCGGGATGTTTGCCCACGTAGATCACAAAATACATCATGCCAAAGCTCAGGCCAAACTCCTGCAGCTGCTGGGTGGTGTAGGCTGCGAACTGCTTGTAAAACTCCATCACGTAGAAGGATATGGTCGATTGGATCACTCTTTGCATCCCCTTTACTTGACAAGGTCTAGTATAATCACATCACTTGATAAAGTCAAGTGCTTTTTTCAAAAAAATTCTCCCTGCTCCGTATTTCTGTTTCGGGAGCAGGGAGAGAGCGATTCTTTTGCCTCAGACCAGCGGCATGATATTTTCCGGGGCAGCAGCAAGGCAGGCGGGTGCTTTTGGCGGCGGGGCCGCCATTGTCTCCTTGGACACCTTCCACCACAGGCGGGCCTCACCGCCGGGCAGGGTGAAGATCATATTCCAGTCAAAGGGGTTCTCACTGGTGGTGACAGCCTGCACCGGCAGACTGTTGGGGGTGCCGGGAGCGCAGGGCGCAAAATCATGGGCGCGGATGCCCACGGCACAGCAGCCCTCGGGCACCGGCAGAGCCACGGTCAGCGGCTGTTCCCAGCCCGCCAGATGAACGGTATGCTCCCCCACCCGGGTGCAGGGCAGAATGTTCTTGCAGCCGGTCAGGCGGGCGGCGGCACGGGTGCGGGGGTCGGCAAAGACCTCCTTGGTCGTGCCTGCCCGGAGCACCTCGCCGCTGTCCATTACGATCATCTCCCTGCACAGGCGGTAGGCCTCGTCCCGGTTGTGGGTCACCAGCAGGGCCGTGCCCGCAAACCCGGCCAGCAGGCTGCCTACCTCCCCCTCTACCTCCTCGCGCAGATAGCTGTCCAGCGCACTGAACGGCTCGTCCAGCATCAGGATGCGGGGTTTGGCCGCCAGGATGCGGGCCAGGGCGGCACGCTGCTGCTGCCCGCCCGAAAGCGCGCCGGGCAGGCGCTTGGCCAGTTCCTCCAGCCGCATGGCCCGCAATGCCTCGGCACAGGCGGCCCTGCGGGCGGCAGGGTCCTTTTCCTTTTTCAGTGCGCTGAGGATATTCTGCTCCACGGTCATGTTGGGGAACAGGGCATAGTTCTGGAACAGCAGGCCCACATTGCGCTGCTGGGGCGGCAGGTCGATGCCCTGAGTGCTGTCGAACAGCACCCGGCCATCCAGCACGATGCGTCCCTCGTCCGGCCGGACGATGCCTGCAATACAGCGCAGGGTCATGCTTTTGCCGCAGCCGGACGCGCCCAGAAGGGCGGTGGCAGTGTCCCCTGCCGTGAACGCAGCGTGGAGAGTAAAGCCATCAAACCGCTTGGTCACATTTACTTCCAGGCTCATGTGCGCTTTCCTCCCTGCTTCTGCCTGCGTTCCAGCAGGTTGACTGCCAGCAGCACCACCGCCGAGATAACGATATCCACCAGCACCCACTGCATGGCCCCGGCTTCATCGTTAGTGCGCCAGAGCTGGTAGACCGTGGTTGCAATGGTGGCTGTCTTGCCCGGCGTGTAGCCTGCGATCATGCTGGTGGCACCATATTCGCCCAGCGCACGGGCAAAGGCCAGCACCGTACCGGCCAGAATGCCCTGACGGCAGCAGGGCATCCGCACCCGCCAGAAGATCCAGGTGTTGGAAAGTCCCAGCGTCTGTGCCGACCATGCCAGCGTTTCGTCAAAACTCTCAAAGGCACCGCGGGCCGTGCGGTACATCAGCGGAAAGGCCACCACGATGGAAGCAAAGATGGCGCTGTACCAGTTCATCACCAGCTTCACGCCGAAATGTTCCATGAAGAAGATGCCCAGCGGCCTTTTTGCGCCGAACAGCAGCAGCAGGAAATACCCCACGACCGTGGGCGGCAGCACCATGGGCAGGGTGAGCACCACATCCAGCACGCCTTTGAGCACGCGCGGGAGCTTTGCAATGTAGTAGGCCGCAAAGATGCCTAAAAAGAACACCGCCGCGCAGCTGATCAACGCAATGCGCAGGCTGTTCCATAAGGGATACCAGTCCATACCATCTCCCCAGCGGATGCTTACAGTGCGGTGAAGCCGACGCTCTCGAACACGGTCGCAGCCTTGTCGGTGCGCAGGTAAGCCAGGAACTCCTTGGCAGCCTCGGCATGGAGGGCGTTCTTCATCACAGCGGCGGGGTAAATGACCTGGCCGCACATTTCCTTGGTAGCCTCGTCCACGGGGGTCAGACCGGCGCTGTACGCATCGGTGCAGTAAACGACACCGGCATCCACGCTGGCCTCGCTGACCTGGGTGGTGACTTCCTTGACGTTGGAGCCGTAGGTGATGACACCGGCAGCAGCCAGAGCTGCCTCATCCAGATCATAGTAAGCCAGGATCTTCTGGGTGTACTGACCCACGGGCACATCGCTGTTGCCCATGCAGAACAGGATATCTTCTGCCTTCAGGTGCTCAGCCAGGCTATCGAAGCTGTCGATCCCCTTGTCGCTGCCCTCAGGCACACAGAGCACGACCTTGTTCTCCAGCAGATCCACACGGCTTTCGGCATCCACAAAGTCCAGGCCCTCGGTGTTTCCCTCAGCGGAAGCGGTGCTGTCCAGCTGGTTCATCTGCTTCTGACCGGCGGAGATGAACAGGTCGCAGTCCGCACCCTCCTGGATCTGGGTCTTGAGGGTTCCGGAAGAGTCAAAGTTGAAGCTGAAGGTCACGCCGGGGTTCTCTGCGGAGTAGGTCTCGGCAATGGCGCTCAGGGTCTCGGTCAGGGAGGCGGCAGCAAAAACGATCAGCTCCATGCTCTCGCCGGAGGCAGCCTCAGAGGAGGCGGCAGCGGAGGATGCGGTGGAAGATGCAGTGCTGCTGGAGGAGCCGCCGCAGGCGGTCAGAACAGCAGATGCGGATGCGATGCCGGCAGCGCACAGGAAGCCGCGGCGGGAGATCATAGTTTTCATAGTCTTGCTCCTTACAGTGGGTATGCTTTTGTTGTACTTTTTATTTTCACGCCCGGCACCAAAAGCAGCGCCGCGGCGGTAAAACAGGCTTATTTGCGGGCGCACTCGCCGTCCAGCCCGGCGGCAATGCGCACCCCGTGCTCCAGGCTGGGCAGGATGTACTCCAGATTCTCTTTCACGGCCTTGGGGCTGCCGGGCAGGTTGACGATGAGGGTCTTGCCCCGCAGCACACTGGCGGCGCGGCTGAGCATCCCGCGCGGGGTGATGCTCAGGCTGTGGTAACGCATGGCCTCAGCAATGCCGGGGGCGTTGCGGTCCGCTACGGCATAGGTGGCTTCCGGGGTGATATCCCGGGGGGCAAAGCCGGTGCCGCCGGTGGTCAGGATCAGGTTGACCTGACGGCCATCGGCCAGCCGGATGAGCTGTGCTTTCAGGGCCTTTGCCTCATCGGGCAGGATCATGGTCTCCTCCACCTGATAGCCTGCAGCGGTGAGCATCTCCACGATCAGGGGGCCGCTCTTGTCCTCCCGCTCACCACGGCTGCCCTTGTCGGAAAGGGTGATGACGGCAGCGCGCAGGGGCGGATTTTCCGGCGGGGGCAGCAGGGTCACCTCGTCCCCCACGTGAATCTCGCCGCCCTGCAGCACCCGGGCAAACACGCCCTCCCGGGGCATGATGCACTCGCCGGTCTTCTGCTTGATGACGCAGTCGTTGTGGCACTCTTTGCCGATCTGGGTCATTTCCAGCACCACGTCCCCGATGGCAAAGCGGCTGGTCACGGGCAGATTGCGGAAATCGTAGCCCTCCACCACCAGATTCTCGCCAAAGGCACCGTAGTCTACCCAGATCTTCTTGCGGAAGTTCTCGATCTTTTCGGCACTCAGCAGGCTGACCTGACGGTGCCAGTTCCCGCCGTGGGCATCGGTCTCAATGCCCCATTCCGGGGTCAGGCGTGCGCTTTCCACTTCGGTCTTGACCGTGCCCCGCTGGGGGCTGGTGCAGATCGCCAGAAGTTTTCCCATAGATTTATCCTCCAATTCGGTACATGCCCCGGGTCGCAGGGATGTCCTGTTTCAATTCAAAATGATGTTCCTGGGGCTTTTCCCAGATGGTGGTACGGATGGCAGTCAGCAGCTCTTCGTCAGACGCGCCACTGCGCAGCAGGGCTTTCAGGTCACATCCGGCCTCACTGGCAAGGCAGGGGCGCAGAAAGCCCTGACTGGTCAGCCGCACCCGGTTGCAGGAGGCGCAGAACTTGCCGTGGACAGCGGCAATGAAGCCGATGTCCCCTTTCCAGCCCGGCACGGTGTAATAGACCGCCGGGCCATCGCCCAGCGCGGCACACGCCGTCCCGGGCAGCGGAGCCAGCTCCGGCCAGCGCCTGCGGAAGCGGGCCAGCAGTTCCGGGCCGGAGATACAGGGCATGGCCGCCCCGTAGCCGATGGGCATCATCTCGATGAACCGCACCTGCAGGGGCTTGTCCTGTGCCAGAGCGGCCAGCGCTTCCAGCTCGCCCTCGTTTACGCCCACCTGGGGCACGCAGTTCAGCTTGACCGGGATGCCGCTTTCCAGCGCGGCATGGATGCCCGCCTGCACGGCGGCAAATTCATCCCGGGCCGTGATCTTTGCAAACAGGGCGGGGTCCAGCGTATCCAGACTGATGTTCACGCTGTCCAGCCCGGCCTCCAGCAGGGCGGGCAGCTGCTGTTCCAACAGGACGGCATTGGTGGTCATGGTGACCTTCCGGATGCCGGGGATGGCTTTCAGCCCCTTGACCAGCTGCTCCACGCCCTTGCGCACCAGTGGTTCACCGCCGGTGACCCGCACGGTATCCACCCCGCACCGGGCAAACAGGGCGGCAAGGCGCAGGAATTCTTCGTAGGTCAGGATATCCTCCCGTTCCAGCTTGTCCACGCCATCCGGCATACAGTAGCGGCAGCGCAGGTTGCACAGGTCGGTCACGGAAAGGCGGAGATAATGGATATTGCGGCCCTTGGAATCAAACATAGCCGCCCTCCGCCCGGATATAATGTCCGCTCTTGCCGCCGGTCTTTTCCACCAGATGGATCTCGCCCAACTCCATGCCCTTATCCACGGCCTTGCACATGTCATAGATGGTGAGCAGAGCGGTGGAAACGCCGGTCAGGGCCTCCATCTCCACGCCGGTCACGCCGCTGGTCTTGACCGTGCAGCGTGCTTCCACGGCCCGGCGCTCGGGCAGCAGGTCAAACTCGATCTGCACCTTGGTCAGCGGCAGCGGGTGGCACAGGGGGATCAGCTCGCTGGTGCGCTTGGTGGCCATGATGCCGGCCACCCGGGCCACACCCAGCACATCGCCTTTTTTCACGGTACCGCTTTCCACAGCGGCAAAGGCTTCCGCATTCATGGTAATGATACCGTGGGCCGTGGCCTCCCGGGCCGTGACGGGCTTTTCGCTCACGTCCACCATCACGGCGTTTCCGGCGGCATCAAAGTGGGTCAGATTATTTTCACTCATATTTTTTCACCTTAGTTAAGCTCCCCCTTCGGGGGAACTGGCAAAGCCGAAAGGCTTTGGCTGAGAGGGTTTCAGCAGTGTCCGAAGCCGCAATTGGGCCAGTGGCACTCGGCGCAGCCCAGGCAGAGGCCGCCCTCGCCCAGACGGGCGATATCCTCGGCGGTGATGGGGTCATCGGCCAGCAGGCGGGGCAGCAGCAGGTCAAAAATGGTGCGCTTGGCGTACATCACACAGCCGGGCAGACCGCAGACCGGCACACCGTCCAGATAGCTGACCAGGAACATGGCACCGGGCAGCACCGGCGCGCCGTAGGTAATAATTTCAGCCCCGGTGTTCCTGATGGCCAGCGGGGTGCGGTCGTCCGGGTCCACGCTCATGCCGCCGGTGGTAAAGATCAGCTCACAGCCTGCGGCCTTTGCTTCCAGAATGGCGGCCGTGATGCCCGCCGGGTCATCGTCGCAGACCTTGTGGAAGGCCATCTCACAGCCATACACCGCCAGCTTTTGCTCGAGGATGGGAGTAAACTTGTCCTCAATGCGGCCCTTGAACACCTCGCTGCCGGTGTTGATAACGGCAAACTTCTTCTGGTGGAAGGGCAGCACGTTCAGGATGGGCTTCGGCCCGGCAGCAGCCTGCATGGCCTCCATCTTCTCCTGCTCAATGACCAGCGGGATGATGCGGGTACCAGCCAGCTTGGCTCCCTTTTTCACAGGCAGATCGCCGTGGATCGTGGCGATCATCATCTGGGGGGTGCTGTTCACTGCCAGCAGGGCCCTGCGGTCGATCTTGAGCAGACCGTCGCAGTCGGCGATCAGTTCGATCTTGCCCTCCCGGGGCTCGGTGCCGTGGATATTCTGACCGGCAGCGGCCTTGTAGAGCAGGGCGGCAGCTTCGTCCTCGTGGAGGATGCCGGGCTTTTTCTCCCAGACATAGAGGTTTTCCTTGCCGATGCTCAGCAGCACCGGAATATCCTCGGGCTGAATGATGTGGCCCTTTTTGAAGCGGGCCCCCTTGAATTCACCCGGGATGATCTGGGTGATATCGTGGCAGAGCACCTGCCCTGCCGCGTCTTCGGTACGGATCAGTTTCATGGTTTCTTCCTCCCCCTGTTACAATGCAGGCATCTGTGCAGCGATCCAGTCGGCCAGCGCTGCGGGCTCGTCCAGTGCAAAATCCGCGCCCGGAACATCCCCCACGATGGCCAGCGGCTCAAAGGAAACAGGCTCCTCCGAGACAGCCTTGCGCACCACCTCGATCTTGGGCCAGCCGCTCTCCTTGAAGCCCTCCATCAGCACCAGATCATAGCCGTGGCGCTCAAACAGGGCCAGTAGATCCTGCTCGTTCAGGCGGAATTCCTCCGTCAGCAGGTAGCGGCTGCCCGAAAAGACCGCCACGCCCTCGGCCCCGGCCTCCCGCAGGCGGAAGCTGTCGGTGCCCGGCACGTCGGGGGTGAAATCGTGGCCGTCATGCTTGATGACCCCCACCTTCAGGCCCCGTGCCCGCAGCAGGGGGATGAGTTTTTCCAATAACGTCGTTTTGCCGCTGTTGTGCGCACCGCTCACGGCCAGCACAGCCGGGCGTTTCAGGCTCAGCTCGGCAGCAAGCGCCTGTTTCTTTTCACTGTACAAAGTTCAGTACCTCCACTTCTTCGCCCGGAGCCACCGGGCCGCTGCCCGCAGGCAGCTCCACCAGGCAGTTGCAGCCCATCATGGCCGACAGACTGCCCGAGGAATGCGCCTCCGCGTTGCCCTCGCCGGGGATCTCCACCAGGCCGCCCAGCGCTCTGGCCCGCAGAAAGCGGGTTCCCTTGCTGGGCTTGGAAAAGCCGGTGGTCAGCCTGCCCCGGGTATGCACCGGGATGCAGTCCTCTTCCCGCCGCCCTGCGGCCCGCAGCAGGGCCGGAACGGCATACTGCTCCAGCGTGGCAGCAGCGGCAAAGGGATTGCCGGACAGGCAGAACACCAGCTTTTCTCCCACCTGTGCAGCGATCATGGGGCTGCCGGGCTTCTGGGCCACCCCGGCAAAAACAGGCTCCGCGTGCAGCATTTCCAGCACTGTGGGCAGGTAATCCTTCTGCCCCACCGAAACACCGCCGCTGGTGATCACCGCATCACACCGGGTGAGCAGATCCTGCATCCGGGCGGCGATCTCCTCCGGGTCATCCGAGCAGTGGGTGCGCTCCACGGCAAAGCCCAGCTGCCGCAGGCGGGCGGCATTCTGGATCCCGTTGGCATCGTAGATCTTGCCGGGAGCCCAGGCCTCACCCGCTTCCAGCAGCTCACTGCCGGTGGCAAGCACGCCCACGGTCAGGGGGCGGAAGACCTCGGCATCCGGGATACCCTGCCCGGCCAGCACACCGATGTGCGCCGGGGTCAGCACAGTTCCGGCAGCGGCAATGGGGGTACCGGCGGCGATGTCCTCACCCCGGAACACCACATTGGCGTTGGGCTGGAGCTGGGCGTAAATGCGCACCTGCTCCTCCCCGCCATCGGTCAGCTCCTGCATCAGAACGCAGTCCGCGCCCGGGGGCAGGGGTGCGCCGGTCATGATCCGGGCAGCACACCCGGCAGGCAGGACAGCGGCGGGGGCATCCCCGGCGTAGAGCTTCATCACCACCGGCAGGGTGACGGGGGTCTTCTCCCCCGCCCCGGCCGTGTCGGCACTGTGGAGGGCATAGCCATCCAGAGGGCTCCGGTCAAAAGGGGGCTGATCCATCCGGGCGCACAGGTCCCGGGCTGCGATCCGCCCACAGGCATCATCCAGCGGCACCCGCTCCGTGGCAGGCACCGGGAGAGCCGCAGCAGCATCCAGCACCCGGCGCAGGGCCTGGGCTGGCGTGCAAAAAGGCTGTTTCATTGCAAAAATCCTCCATCGCTCCCCGGGGCACAGTTTGCCCGCTATGGCCCGGACAAACTCCCGGGGAGATCTCTTTTCAATCGGCAGGTGAAAAAAAGCGGAGACGTTCTGACCGAAAATCAAAACGCCCCCGCAAAAAGACCGAACATGGCCCGGTGCGGCAGCCTGCAGGCCGCCACGCCGAGGGAGCCGCTTCCTTTTCCGCTGTTGCAGCAACGGGAGGGAGGCAACGCTCCGGAACGGTGGATGGGAGGAGTTCTTTTTTTCAAATTGCAGCGTTTCTTCTGCGGGAAGGCGGCCGGGTTTCCCCTGCCACCCTTGAATGCCGGCGTTGGCCCTTAGCATTGCGGCGCGGTGTCCTGCCCCCTGCGGGGTTTAGACAGCCTTGCTCAAAGAAGCTCTTGTACCCTATTCAATTGTGTATGATCTTTTAGTCGCAGAAATCATCCACGTCGCTGATGGCTTTTGCATAGCGGCGGGTGAGGTGCTGGGTGGAGAAGAGGAACCGCTCGTTCTGATTGTTGGTCAGCTCCTCGATGTCGGCAAACTCCGGCCTGCCCTGCATGGTCTTCCAGGTCTGCTCGATCTCCTCCGGCGCAAGGCCGTAGGGGGAGCGCTGGAAGTACTTCAGCGGGGTAGCACTGGGGTAGACCCGTGCGTTGAAGCGCACCATCTCAGCAAACATGACACAGAGGTCTTTGTCCTCAATGAGCTGGGCGATCATGGCGTAATTGTCGCTCATGTTGGCGTTGGAGTAATAGTAGGTATCCTTTGCGCCTGCACGGACAACGATATCCTCGCACTGGGGGTCCTGCGGCATCTGAGCCAACAGCTCATCGGCGTTCTCCACCTCACTGACCAGCAGTGCGTGGGGCGTGATAAGCGCGGCGGCGCTGCGGGAACGGATGTAACCGGCCAGCTCCTGCGCGGGGGTCAGCTCCGGCAGCTCCGGCGCGGTCTGGGTGGGCTGATCCGCAAAGGGATCGTTTTCAGCCTCCGGCTCACCGGCCAGAAAATCCAGCAGCTGAGGCTTTGCGGCCTCGTCCTGCACAGTTTCGGCGGCTTCGGGTGCGGCCCCGGCAGCCTGCATTGCTGCAAGCTCTGCGGTCTCCCGCTTCACGGCGGCGATCACGTCCTCGCCGGTCTTGGCGGCGCTGCCGTCAAAGCTGCTGCCCGTTTCCTTCAGGCGGCGGGCCGTCTCGCTGGCGGCATTGATGTCGAACACCTCTGCCTTGGGCTTTTTCTTGGCGGCCAGCTCTGCCTTCTGCAGGTCCAGAACGGCCTGCTCCGGGTCCACGCTGCTGTCCACAGTGGTGGTGTAGCCGGGTTTACGTCTGCCAAACAACATGACGATCGTTCCTCTTTCTATGGGATTTATTCAGCTGCTGCGGTGTTCTGGGCGTAGATGCCGCGCTTTTCCAGATCATCGGCCATGTCAGCCAGATCATACTTCTCCAGCGTCTCGCGGGTGGGCACACCGGTGGTGCGGTCCCAGCCGAAGACGTCGTAGAACAGATCCTTTGCCTTCTCCATGTCGGCGCGGTCCAGCTTGGTGGTGCCTTCCTCGAATGCCTTGAAGTCGGGGTCCTTATCGAACACCCAATCACAGATGGCATCGTGCTCCTGACGCAGGTTTGCGCTGCCGCAGTTCTGCTGGAAGCTGATGGCGGTCATCGCGCGCAGCATCTGGGTAATGCGGGCACCGTCCTCCTGCAGATCGGCCTGGGTATAGGTCTCGCCGGTAACAGCAGTCATAAAGTCTGCCTGCAGATCCAGGTCGCCGTGGTACTCGCGCTCCTTGGAGGGAGACTGGGTCATGGGCCACATCCAGTTGCACAGGGTGGCAGAGTCGTGGAAGTTCTTGTCGTTGACGCAGTATGCAGCCAGCTTTGCCTTGTTCTCGTTGATGGGAGTGTAGGCCTTGGCCTTATCGTAGCAGCCCTCGCCGAAGAAGTCCTCCATGACCTTCTTGGTCACCTCATAGGGAGCACCGGAGCCGGTCTCGCAGACGATCTCGTGGATCATGCAGTCGCGGTTGTAGACGAGGTTGTACAGCATACCCACCTGCCATGCCTCAGCAGGGCCGTGGTGGTTGGGGAAGCCGTTGTAGATCAGGTTGGAGTTGGTGGCACCATCGTTGCGGTCCAGCCAGCTCTTGGGCAGGCCGAACTTCTCCATCATGGCCAGGGTGCCCTTGGCGATCACAGACAGGTCGCCCTCACCGTAAGCCATGCGGCGGATCAGCTCCACCTCCCAGCGGGGATCGCCAGCCTTCTCCCACTCCCAGGGCAGAGAGTCGTACTCAGCCTCGCTGATGTACTTGGTGGCCTCCTCACGCGGCATCCGCAGGATCCACAGCAGGTCGCGGTTCAGGTTGCCGTAGTTGTCCCACAGGCCCATATCGTCCACAGCATGAGACCATGCCAGGTTGATGACCATGGTGCCGTCGCCTTCGTACTTGAAATCGTGCACGCCGTCCGGATAGACGCGGGTGCCGTACAGCACGGGCATACAGGTGTTGGAGTTGTGGGTGGGCAGGTCGTAATCGGCCAGCGGATCCACATCGTACTCAGTGTAGCAGCGGATGGGGCAGGAGGAGCAGCCGCCGTTCTTCACGGTGTACTCGGCAGCCGGAGCGCCGAAGTCGAAGTAGCCCTTGAAGCAGCGCAGAGCTACCTTGTTGATATCGTTGTAGGGCTGCTCGCCGGTATCCACGGGGCCGCCGGGAGCCTTCTTCCACATACGGCCGGGAGCGCCGGACCAGCGGTTCTTGCCGGAGGTGGCGCTGTACTCTGCCCAGCTCTGGGGCTGTGCGGGCACATTGTGGTTGTTGTTGCCGCCGATCAGGTTGCCCATCATGTAGTTGGACAGCTCCAGCACCTTCTTGGGGTCAGCCACCTTGACGCTGCCGGTGCCGCGGATGGCCAGGCCCTTCAGCTTCTTGTTGCCCATGGCAGCGCCCAGACCGGCACCGCCGGAGTTGCCGAAGCTGGTGTTCAGGGTAGAGTAATCCACCAGGTTCTCACCGGCAGGGCCGATGGAAGCAGTCTCGAACTCACGGCCGTTCTGCTCCACCATCCACTTGTTGGCAGCAAAGGTGCCCTTGCCCCAGATCTCGCTTGCGTCCTCCAGAGAGACCTCGCCGTCCTCGATGCGCAGGTAGACGGGCTTTTCGGAGATGCCGCTGACAACGATGCCGTCGTAACCGGCATACTTCAGCATGGAGCCGATGTGGCCGCCCATGTGTGCATCGATGATGGAGTGGCCCTTGGACCAGGTAGAACGGAAGGTCACGTTCATACGGCCGGAGCAGGGCACGCCGGCACCGGTCAGGGGGCCGACACCAAAGATGACCAGAGCCTTCTCGTCATAGGGGTCCAGCTCCATGGGAGCTTCCTCGTACATAATGCGGTAGGCCATGCCCATACCGCCGATATATTTATGGTATTTTGCATCGTCCTGGGTGGTGATCTCACCGGTGGTCAGGTTGACACGCAGGATCTTGCCTGCCCAGCCATAGGTTTCAGCCATTGTTGTTCCTCCTTACAGATCCTTGTAAGCAGCCTGTGCTGCGCTGGTAACGGCATCCCAGTCCACGATGGACAGAGCGCCGGACGGGCAGCCCGCCACGCAGGCACCGCAGGCGATGCACTTGGAGGACTTGCCGGTCTCGGGGTTGACGGTGGGCATGTGCCAGGGGCAGGCCTCCACGCAGGCACCGCAGCCGATGCACTTGTCGGTATCGACCACGCGGATGCCCTGCTCATTGGTGATAATGGCCTTCTGGGGGCATGCGTTGCCGCAGGCGGGATCCTCACACTGGCGGCAGGTATCCGGGAAGTAGACAAAGCAGTTGTCGGTGCCGGACAGCAGACCGTTGCCGTCGCCGTCCAGATTCAGGCGGCGCTGGATCTTGACACGGCTGATGTAGGAAGAGCACACGCCGTCGTTGGTCAGGGTGCAGTTGATCTCGCACCGCTGGCAACCGGTGCACAGGTCAGCATTGACCACCAGCAGACCCTGGGGCAGTGCCCAGGTCGCCACAGCACCGGCGTCCACCTGCTTCTGAGAGCAGCCAAAGAGGGACAGCATAGATGCGGAAAGGGTGAGTCCTGCAAGGCTCTTGCCCGAGATCTTCATAAATTGACGGCGGGTCATGTCAGCCGTCAGAAAATCAGTTTTTGCCATAGGTTTCCATTCCTCCGTGAGGTCACTCTGCGCAGAGCACCTCGGTTACATAGAAATAAGAATTGTTGACGATGTCCGTGACCGCCGTGGACGTAATGGTTGCACCGGAAAGCGCATCCACCTGGGTCATGTCAGCGCTGACCGTGTCGGCCGCACTGCCCTGGGTGGTCAGATCAGCGGCCTGCAGCTTGTACTCGGCCTGCTTTTCAGCGGACCAGTCTGCATAAGGCACTGCCTGTTTCTCGCCGTCCTGCGCGCTCTTGCTCAGACACGCCGCGTACAGCTTGCGCCGTGCCACAGCCTCAGCACTGTTGTCCATCGGGGGGATGAGCGCGTCGTCCATCGGCTGGCCGTTCAGAGCCGAGAGGGTCAGCCCGGCTTCATACATCTTCCGGGTAGCCTCGGCCTCCGGGGAGGTATCGCCCGCACGCCATGCGGCGGGGTCGAAGGCCTCAGCGGGGGCAGCGTCGGTCTCGGCGCTGCCTGCGGCAGCAAAGGCCGTGCCGGTGGCCGGGTCGGTCACAGTGTAGCGCTTGCCTGCCAGCGTGAAGGGAGCTGCGCCCTGGTACTGGGCCGTGAACTCCGGGTTCTCACACTGGGCACCCAGGCTATCGGTCTCGGCCTGTGCCAGGATCTTCACATCCAGCACATTGCCGTCGCGGTCCAGCGTTACACCGGCCTGCACCTCGCTCTGGAAGCCCTGCCTGCTGCCCACCACATAATACGTGGTGTCATCCAGCTGGTACACCGCACTCACACCATAGGTGGCAGCATCGGCATCTGCCAGCGGCAGGGCCGTTCCGGCCACCGTGGTGCGGCTGTGCATCACCCCGCCAAGGCCAAGCGCCATGGCAAGCGTTGCCGCACCCATGGCCGCATAGCCGGGCAGCCGCCTGCGCCACAAGGACTGCGGCGCATGATTTGCCTGCTTCAATTATATCACCTGCCTGTTTGATTCAGCTGTACCCGGAACTCCCGGGCACGAAAACAGCCGTTCCACCTGCTGCAACAGTGCGGAACGGTTTCTTCGTTATAAGAATAACATCTTTTCCACCGGTTAGTCAACGCATACGAGCAAACAAAGCCCTACAATTTCTCTCAAGAGCGCTTGCCTCTCGGTGAAATCATTTCTTTTGCCGGATGAACAGTTTCAATCCATATTCCTCTGCCAACTCCAGCGACTGTACCGTGGGCATACTCTTGCTCACCAGCGCGGGCACACCGGCCCGGATGGCCTTGCGCACCATATCCACCGGCACCCGGCCGCTGGTAAAGAGCACACACTCCGCCAGCGGCACACCCTCTGTCAGGGCGCAGCCCACGGCCTTGTCCAGCGCGTTGTGGCGGCCCAGATCCTCGCACCGGTACAAGATCTTGCCCGCACGCAGCAGCAGGCAGCTGTGCACGGCATGGGTAGCACGGTAGAGCGGCAGGCCCTGCCCCATGGCATCGGCCAGCACATCCACCCATGCGGCAGGGATCTCCCGCCGGGGCACCGGGGCCAGCGGCGGCAGCCGCACCGGGCTGGCCAGCGTCAGGTTATCGGTGCAGCAGCTGGGCACCTCCTGCCCGGCCTGTTCCGCTGCCGCCAGCGGGTGGCGCAGCTGAACGCTTATTTTGAGGCCCTGCGCGCAGACGGCCACCCGCTCCACCTCGTCAGCGGCGGTGATCCAGCCCTCGGTCAGCAGGCGGCCCAGCGCCAGCTGCGGCAGCAGCTCCGGCGTGCAGACCACCCGGAAGGCTGGCTGTTCGTTGACCAGAATGGCCGCGGCGTGCTCTGCCGCCAGTGTCCGCTCGGTACCATCGGGCATCCGGACGCTCTCTGCCCCCGGTGCTGCACCGAATTGATCCATGATCTGCATTGGGTGTTCCTCCCCTGTCTGTTTTACTCTGCCCCTATTGTAACACGCTTTTGCTCCGCTGAAAAGCGCCTGTGCCCTCTGGAACAAACTGTCGATCCGTGTCGTTTCCATTTTTCCCGGCTTTGTGATATACTACTGTAAATTGACAGAACCATATCCCAGTACCGAGGTGGAATCTAAATTGAAGCATCTCTTCCGCTCCCTCACGCGGGCACACCGGGCCTACAAGGACACCCGGAACCATGCCCTGACCCTGCTGCACCGGGCCTCCGCTGCCGTTCTGGCGGCCGTACTGGTGCATAAGACCCTGACCCATCTTTTGTTTCTGCCCGCCATGAATGGCATCTGGTCGCTGACACTGCGCTGTTCGCCGGTGAACTACCTGACCAACAACAATGCGCATCAGATCTTTACTTCACCGACCATTTTAGGCGGGATCGTGCTCATCGTCCTTCTGGCGGCGTTCTGGAACCTGTACGGCTTTTCCATCCTCCTGCATGGGTTTGCGCTGGCCCGCCGGGGTGAAACACTGCGTCCTGTTTCCCTGTTCGTCCGGTCGCTGGGGGATATCCGCCACGTCCTGCTCCCCAAGAACTGGCCCATCCTGCTTTACTGCGCCCTGCTCATTCCCTTTACAGATGTATTCGTGACCTACAACTATATCTCTCAGCTGGCCGTGCCGGAGTACATCCTTGGGCTTGTCCGGGCAAAGCCGCTCTATCTGGTGCTTTTTCTTCTCATTCTGGGTGCGGCGTTCCTGTTTACCCTGTTCTGGGTCCTGGTGCTCCCCCTCTTTACGCTGGAACGCAAAAGCCTGTGGGAAGCCGTTCAGGAGAGCGTTGCCCATGTCAAAACACAGCTGCCCCGGCTGGCCGGTGTGCTGCTGCGGTGGAACCTCAGTGCGCTGGTCCGATCTGTTCTGGTCTTTTTCGGAGCTTCCCTGCTGGTTTACAGCGTGGCAGCGCTGATCGGCCTGCGGAGCACCCGCGCCATGCTGCTGCTCGCCCGTGCGCTGTATCTGTTGGAGATTCCCTTCTTCGGCTTTTTGCTGGACTGCAAGGTCACCACGGCCCAGTGCACCATCATCGCATTCCTCTACGATCGCTGCCGTGACTGCCTGCCGGAAGAGCTGCCGGAGGGCAAACCGCACCGCTTTGGCGGCTGGCCCCTGCTCACCGCTGCGGTGGCCGGGGTCACGCTGGCCACCGGGCTGATGGCAGTCTACCTCTACGCTCTGCCTCAGGACGATGCCCTGCTCACCGCCGTGGGCGGCGTGACCCCGCTGGTCACCTTCCACCGGGGCGACTGCACCGTGGCCCCGGAAAACACCCTTCCCGCCTTCCGGTCGGCCATCCTCAAGGGCGGTGACCGCATCGAGCTGGATGTGCAGATGACCAGCGACGGCGTGGTCGTGGTGACCCACGATTCCAACCTGAAACGCTGTACCGGCAAAAACGCAAAAGTCTATGATCTGACCTATGCCGAGGTGGCACAGCTGGACGCGGGCCGCTGGTTCAGCAGCCGCTTTGCCGACACCCGGATCCCCACCCTGGAACAGGTGCTGCAGCTCTGCCGGGGCCGCATCGGCCTGAACGTGGAGATCAAGCCCAGCGCCGCCACCCCTGCTCTGGAGGCTGAGACCGTACGCCTGCTGCGGGAATACGGCTTCGACAGCTCCAACTGCGTCATCACCTCCCAGAGCTACGAGACCCTGCACAAGGTCAAGGCGCTGGCCCCTGAGTACCCCACCGGCTACATTTTGGCTCTGGGCGTAGGCAACTACTACGACCTGCCCGATGCCGACTTTTTCAGCGTGGAGACCACCTTTATCACCTCCGGCATGGTCAACGCCGTCCATCTGCGGGGCAAGACCGTGTCTGCCTGGACCATCGACCGCGAAAAGGTCGCCACCCACATGCTGGAGCTGGGTGTGGACGACCTCATCACCGACAAGCCCGACATGGTGCAGGATCTGCTGGCCCGGAACCAGCAGGTGGATGACAGCCTGATCGACTTCCGTGACCTGCTCAACGCCCTGCTCCACCCGGAGCAGCCTGCCGACTCCTCCGATGACGCGGAGGAGACCATCACCGATGCCGTGGAAGATCCGGAGGAGTTCGTGGATGCGGCGTAACACAGCCCCCTCTTTCTTGCGGCATCATTGAACCAACGGTCTGTAAAAGCAAAACATCCCCGCACGGCCTGCCGAAACAGGAAGTGCGGGGATGCCTTTTTGTTCAGAGGAATGGGTTATAGAACCTTCCAAAGCGGATGGTCACGGTCAGGCTGATGAGCAGCAGAACCACGCCCACGCCCAGAGCAATGAAGTCCTGCCGGGCAAAGGGGCGCTGGGTATACCAGGTGCGCTTGCTGTTCTTGCCGAAGCCGCGCAGCTCCATCGCATTGGAAATGGTGTCGATGCGGTTCAGACTGGTCAGGATGAGCGGCAGCAGGATATTGACAGAGTTCTTCATCCGCTTGAAGAAGGGCTCCTTTTTGCCCAGCTCCACGCCGCGGGCCTGCTGGGCCTGGCTGATGCTGTGGTAGTCGCGCTGGATATCGGGGATGTAGCGCAGGGCAATGGCCACCGAATAGCCGACCTTATACGAGATGCCGATGCTGTTCAGGCTGGCAGCAAACTCGCTGGGGTCGGTGGCAGAGATAAAGAGGATGGCCACCGGCAGGGCCACAAAATATTTCAGGCTGATGTTGACCATGTAGAACAGCTGTTCCGCTGTCAGGTCATACTGCCAGAACAGGTGGCAGAGCACCGTGCGGGTGCCGTACAGGGTGGTACCCTGATTGGGATCGAACAGGAAGATGAACAGGTTGTTCAGCAGCAGGAACACCAGCATGAAGGTCATCATAAACCGGACTTCCCGGAATTTGATCCGGCTCAGCCTGAAGGCCAGCAGGCTGACCACCAACAGGCCCAGCAGCACCCAGGTGTTGTAGGTGATCATGCTGGCAAAGGTGAACAGCAGGAAGAACGCCAGCTTGGTGGTTCCGGTCATCTTGTGGATGACGCTCTCCCGGGGGAGATAATTCAAAACAGTCTTAGCGGCCACCCTCTCTCACCTCCCGGTCCTGCTCAATAAATCTCTCTACAAATTCCTGTGCGGGCGCAATGCCGCAGCGGTTGGCCAGCGTGTACAGGCTGGTCTCCTTCAGGGCCGCCTGTTCCACCAGCGCGGGGTCACACAGAACGGCGGCCGCGGTGCGGTCGGCAATGAGCCGTCCGTCGCAGAACACCAGTGCGCGGCGGGTGTATTCCAGCATCAGGTGCATGTCATGGGTGATCATCACCACCGTCACACCCCGGGCGTTCAGGCCCCGCAGGAACTCCATGATGTCGGTATAGTGCCGGAAATCCTGCCCGGCGGTGGGCTCATCCAGAAGGATGAGCTCCGGGTCGAGTGCCAGTACGCTGGCAATGGTCACCCGCTTTTTCTGGCCGAAGCTCAGTGCCGAGATTGGCCAGTTCCGGAAGGGATACAGGCCGCAGACCCTGAGGGTTGCCTCCACCTTTTCCCGGATCTGCTTCTCGGTCAGGCCGGAGCGCTGCAGACCCAGAGCCACCTCCTCGTAGATCATGGTCTTGGAGATCATCTGGTTGGGGTTCTGCATCACATAGCCGATGTGCTGGGCGCGGCGGCGGATGTTCTCCTCAGCCAGCGGCTTGCCGTTCAGGAAGATCTCGCCCGCATCCGGGGTCTCGAAGCCGCAGATGAGCTTGGAGAGGGTGGATTTGCCCGCGCCGTTCCGGCCCACGATGCTCACCATCTCCCCCTTGCCGATCGAGAAGCTGACATCCCGCAGGGTCTGCTGGCCCTTCTGATAACCAAAGCTCAGGCCCTTTACCTCCAGCAGCGGCTCCCGTTCCGGCTGCGCGGCGGGCCGGGGCCGGGCCGTGAACCAGTCCCGGAGCTTTTGGGTGTCGGTATCGTCCAGCACAAGGCTATCCACATGGGCGGGGTGCTTGTCCGGAGTGATATCCACCCCGGCATAGCGCAGAGCCGTGACATACAGCGGCTCCCGGATGCCGTTTTCCGCCAGCAGGCTGCCCGAGAGCAGCTCGTCCGGGCGCAGGTCTGCCAGAATGGTGCCGCCGTTCACCAGCACGATGCGGTCCACGTTCCGCCAGAGCACATCCTCCAGCCGATGCTCGATGATGAGCACTGTGGTATCCGTCTTTTTCTGGATCTCGTTGATCAGCTCAATGGCCTGCTTGCCGGTAGCGGGGTCGAGGTTGGCCAGCGGCTCATCGAAGAGCAGGATCTTGACCTGATCCACCATCACGCCCGCCAGGCTCACCCGCTGCTTCTGCCCGCCCGAAAGCTCGTGCGGTGCATAGCCGAGATGGTTCTCGATGCCCACCAGCTGGGCGGCATGGCGGGTGATGGCGTGCATCTCATCCTGCGGGGTGCAGCTGTTTTCCAGTGCAAAGGCAATGTCCTCGCCCACGGTCAGCCCGATGAACTGGCCGTCCGGGTCCTGCAGCACCGTGCCCACATGGGCCGAAAGCTCAAAGAGGCTGCTGTGGGGCGCATCCACACCGTCCACGGTCAGGGTGCCGGTGCACGCGCCGGGGTTGGAAAACGGGTTCAGCCCGTTGATGCACCCCGCCAGCGTGCTCTTGCCGCTGCCGGATGGGCCCGCAATGAGCACCCGCTCACCCGGGTAGATCTCCAGATCGATATCGGTCAGGGTGGGGCGCTTCTGGGCGCGGTACTGGAAGGAAAAGTTGCGGAATGAGATGATGGGTTTACGTTCTGCCATGGGTATGGTACCTCAGCTGTTCATCAAAAAAGCCTTTCCAACGGGCCGGACGGCGCAGATGGAAAGGCCGGGTTTCATGCGGGGATCACTCCTGATCCAGAGAGCCCTTCTTGGCGATGGTTCTGGTGTAAGCCAGCACCAGCAGGCCGCCCACCACCACAGCGGTGATACTGTTGGACACTGCGGCAAATGCACCCTGTGCAAACACCTTCTTGACGGGCTCGGCGTAGATGGCAATATCCAGCACGGGGGCCACCAGGACCCAGGCCAGCAGATGGGCCACGATATTGGCCAGCGCAAACAAAGCTACCTGCTTCTTGCTGAACTCGCCTTCCTGCAGGTTCAGCTTCTTGGAGAACAGGCCCACCACAACGCCCACAAAGGCGGAGGCGATGACCCAGCTCCACCAGGGGCTGCCGCCCCAGGACAGGTCGATGAGGGTGTGGCCGATGAAGCCGATCAGGCCGCCGGCCACGGGGCCGTACATGGCAGCCAGCAGGGCCAGAACGGCGTACTGCAGGCTGATGTTGGTGTTGGGCACCGGGCTGGGAATGGCCACAAAACGCCCCAGAACAAAGAACAATGCCGCGCCGATACCGACAGCGACAACGGTCTTGATGCTGCTGTTGTTATTTTTCATATTCTCTCTCCTCTTTTATTCCGCGGATGCGGGGTTTCTTGCAAGGCACCGTTAGTATACGACACCCTCTTGAGCCTTGTCAATGGACAATCCGCCCGCTTTGCAGAAAAACGGCTGCTTTCCTGCATTTGGGGGCGAATGCCTTCCCGCCCTGTGCAGCAAAAAAGAGCACCCGCGCCTGCCGGAGCGGATGCCCTGTGAATGCTGATTCGGTTTTGCCCCAAACCTTAGTTCTTAGCGGTCAGGCTGAAGGTGCTCAGGGTCTGGAAGGTGGTCACGATAACATTGATGTTGTTGACGATGGAGCTGCCTGCGGAGAACACGCGGGCGATGTAGTTGAACAGCTTGCCAACGTTCAGGAACACGTCCCAAGCGGTAGCCTCGGTGGCTGCACCACCCTGCAGGTACACCATTTCGTTCTCATCGATCGCAGCAAAGCTAGCGGGCATTTTGATCTCATTGTTCATCATAACGGGGATTCCTCTCTTTCAAATCAATCTATACTTACCGTCTGCACCAAACCAAGTGCACCGGCACCAGAACCAGACCGTGGTTCCTCCGACAGGAACGGACAGGGGCACGAGTTCCGCATTCCCTCCGGAATTGTTCCATATATAGGTTATACGATAAATATTCGGATTTGTCAATCGAATTTCCGGAATTTTTACCATTCTGAGCCAAAAGTGGATACCCACAACGCGGAACACCTGCCATTTCGACAGCTTTCCACAAAATATCCGCTACCGCACGATTCCCGGGCACGAAAAACGCCTTCGTCTGCACGGCAGCACACAGATCCGCTCCGCCCTGCGGCATTTCCTGGGCAAAAATCCGGCAAAAAATGCCCCCGCGCCCCCTACACAAACCGGAGCGGTTGTGCTATGATAAGGCTGAAAAATCGGTTTGGCAAAGCCAACCGCAAGGAGATGTCTTGGATGTCTGATCTGATGGAAACATTACGGCAGGAGGGCATCAGCCCCGACCTGCTGCGCGCTGTGGAAGAATACCGCGCCGCCCACGCTCTGCCCGAGGCCCTGCGCCCCCGCATCCCGGCTTCCAGCTTTACCTATTATGGCCGGGAGGTCTGGGAGCAGGCACTGGCGGCCCTGCTCTGCGGCGAAAACCTGCTGCTGGCCGGCGGCAAGGCAACCGGCAAAAATGTGCTGGCCGAGAATCTTGCCGCCGCCTTTGGCCGCCCCGCATGGGACATCTCGTTCCATGTGAACATGGATGCAGCCTCCCTCATCGGCATGGACACTTTTGTGGATGGGGCGGTCACCTTCCGGCCCGGGCCGGTCTACCGCTGTGCCCAGTGCGGCGGCTTCGGCGTGCTGGACGAGATCAATATGGCCAAAAACGAGGCCCTGGCCGTCCTCCACGCCGTGCTGGACTTCCGCCGCGCCATTGATGTGCCCGGCTACGAGCGCATCCCGCTGGCCGAAGAGACCCGCTTCATCGCCACCATGAACTATGGCTACGCGGGCACCCGGGAGCTGAACGAGGCCCTGACTTCCCGCTTTGCAGTCATCCAGATGCCCACCATCACGGAGGAAAACCTTGAAAAGCTGCTGCGGGCCCAGTTTGCCGACCTGACGGACAAATATGTGCACCAGTTTGCTCTGCTCTTCCTCGACCTGCAAAAGAAATGCGACAGCGCGGAGATCTCCACCAAGGCGCTGGATCTGCGCGGTATGCTGGATGCCCTGCGGCTGATCCGGCGCGGCATCCCGGCAGGCGCGGCACTGGATATGGGCATCACCAACAAGGCCTTTGACTCCTACGAGCAGGGCCTGATCCGTGATGTGATCGCAGCGCGCATTCCGGCCAAGCTGGATGCCGCCAAGCTCTTTGGCTGATGGATGCCCAGAGTTACACCGCGCAGGAGCGGCGTGCGGCCAATCAGGTCTGGGCTGCTGCAGGAGCCTATGGCTTTGAGCCGCTGTTTCTGGCCCACAACACCGACGGCACGGTGGATTTTTACATGAACACCATCGTGGGCCTCGTGCACAAATATTACGGTGACAAGTTGATAAACAGCATCTTCGACCGCTGG
>OGFD01000138.1_pt1 | contig 52406 bp, 49 predicted proteins | sample 1570851 | NCBI WGS metagenome assembly OGFD01 (sample SAMEA2582077, study PRJEB24529) | metagenome | biome: Human gut stool | place: China | collected 2011
GTCAACTTTGTCAGGAATTAATCTTCAAACTGACAACTATTTTCAGTACACTTCAGTTTGAACTTAAACGCACTTACGTTTTAAGTAAAACGCCTTTGCGTTTCAAATCAAACGTAAAGGCGTTTTTAAAAAGCGTTCAAAGCTCCTTCAAAATGTCATAAAAACAAGATTAGAATCCCATATTCTTGCATTTTCCGCTGACTTTCTGAATATCCAGGCGGATAATCTCCGTGCGGTGGAAAGACTTGTTGGCATACTCGATGCCCTGCATCTTATGCTCTGGGCAATATTTGGAAATCAACAGCGAGAGGGCAGACATCCGCTCTGCTTCGTGCAAACTGTGATGTGCCGTACATTGCAGCACAATGCTTTCATACCCCGTAGTAAACTTGTCGGGAATGACCTTACTGCGACCGGTGACACAGAAAGACACGTTAGGGCAGGCGTCAATGCAACGCAATTTACGCCCCACCGGTGCACAATGAATGTAAATGGAGTTGCCACGGTCCCACACATAGTTGATTGGAATACCGTATGCACCGTCTCCCTCTTCAGTCCGCATGGACAGGATACCGAATTCGCCTTCCTTTAATATCTCAAATGCACGTGCTTCATCGAGCAGGCGGTCCTGTCGGCGTACGTCTTGGTTCGTATATTCCATAATAACAATTCTTTATTGGTTGGCCAGTTCATAGATTTCACGGGTAGCCTGTGCATTCAGACGGACATAATTCCCTACGTATTCACCCTTGTTTTCATGCAGTTTCTTTACCAATAAATCGATATCAGGATGTTCGATGCCCAGTTCCTTGAAGGTGACAGGCATACCGATGGCATGGAAGAAGGATTTCAGACGGGTTACACCTTCCAGCGCCATGGCTTTCTTGTCGTCCGATTCGGGCACGTCCCACACCTGATGAGCATACTGTGCTACCTTACCCACGTTATGGCTGGCCATGTAGGTTAACCAGGCAGGGAAAATAACGGCTAATCCGGCTCCGTGCGTCACATCGTACACGGCACTCACTTCGTGTTCCATAAAGTGAGAAGCCCAGTCCTCTACGGCTCCCACGCCGCAGGTACCGTTGTGTGCGATGGTACCGGCCCACATCAGGTTGGCACGGGCTCCGTAATTTTCCGGCTCCTTCATTACCCGAAGGGCTTCCGTGATAATGGCCTTGAGTGTTCCCTCACACATACGGTCGGGCACCTCCTGATCTTCTGTATTGGTGAAATAGCGTTCCATGATGTGTGCCATCATGTCGGTCACCCCGCAAGCTGTTTGCCAGGCGGGGAGGGTATAGGTCAGTTCCGGGTTCATCACAGCAAACGTAGGACGCAACAACCCGTGCGTGCGGACACTCAGTTTCTTCAGTCCGTCCAGTTTCGTGATGACCGTATTACCAGAGCCTTCACTTCCAGCCGCAGGAATAGTCAGGACAACACCCAGTGGAATGGCTTTTTCAGGCACTACCTTATTCATATAGAAATCCCAGAAATCGCCTTCGTAAGGGATACCCATTGCAATGGCTTTGGCTGTATCGATAACCGAACCGCCTCCCACCGGAAGCAGAAAGTCGATTCCTTCGCGACGTCCCAGCTCGATACCTTCGTACACTTTCGGGTCGGTGGGATTGGGCTGAATGCCTCCCAGTTCCACATGAGCAATGCCTGCTTCGTCGAGGTATTTTTTTACTTTATCGAGTAGTCCGCTGCGCACTACGGAACCTCCTCCATATACAATCATCACTTTCGTACCTTTATATTTCTTCACCAGCTCGGCAGTCTGGCTCTCTGTTCCTTTTCCGAATACGAATTCGGTAGGACTGTAAAAAGCGAAGTTATTCATATCTATTATAAATTATAGGGTTTACATGTAGTACGACAAAGTTACGGAATTTCTTTGTATCTTTGCGTCACAATAAAAAAATTGAACCTATGAAATCAGATATTGAAATAGCTCGCAGTATCGAGCTGACAAAAATCAAGCAGATTGCCCGCGAGTATGGTATTCCCGTAGAAGAAATCTCTAACTACGGACGCTACATTGCTAAAGTTCCCGAAACATTGATCGATGAAGAAAAGGTGAAAAAGAGTAACCTGATTCTGGTAACGGCCATCACACCGACTAAAGCCGGTATCGGAAAGACTACCGTATCTATCGGTCTGGCGCTGGGACTGAACAAAATTGGAAAGAAAGCCTTCTGTGCCTTGCGCGAACCATCACTTGGTCCTTGCTTCGGTATGAAGGGTGGAGCTGCCGGAGGTGGCTATGCACAGGTGCTTCCGATGGACAAAATCAACCTGCACTTTACAGGTGACTTCCACGCCATCACTTCGGCCCACAACATGATTACGGCCTTGCTCGATAACTATATGTACCAGAACAAGGACAATGGTTTTGCCATGAAAGAGGTACTTTGGAACCGTGTGCTCGACGTGAACGACCGTGGCTTGCGCTACATCGTTACCGGACTGGGAGGAAAGACCAACGGTATTACCCGTGAATCGGGATTCGACATCACACCGGCATCGGAAATCATGGCTATCCTCTGTCTGGCAAGAGATGAAGACGATTTGCGTCGCCGCATCGAAAACATTCTGTTAGGATTCACCATCGACAACAAGCCTTTCACAGTGAAAGACTTAGGAGTAGCTGGAGCGATTACGGTATTGCTGAAAGATGCCTTGTCGCCTAACCTGGTACAGACTACGGAACATACACCGGCCTTCGTACACGGTGGTCCGTTTGCCAACATCGCACACGGATGTAACTCAGTACTGGCTACCAAACTGGCGATGACTTTCGGTGACTATGTCGTAACAGAAGCCGGATTCGGTGCCGACTTGGGTGCAGAGAAGTTCTACAACATCAAATGCCGCAAAGCCGGACTTCAGCCGAAATTGACCATCATCGTGGCTACAGCTCAGGGATTGAAGATGCACGGCGGGGTAGATGTAGACAAAATCAAGGAACCGAACATGGACGGTTTGAAGGAAGGTGTAAAGAACCTCGATAAGCACATCGAAAACCTCCAGTCATTTGGACAGACCGTGGTAGTTGCTTTCAACCGTTATGCTAACGATACCGATGAGGAACTTGACTTCGTACGTCAGCACTGTGAAGAAATGGGCGTAGGCTTTGCCATCAACAACGCGTTTATGGAAGGCGGAGACGGTGCCATCGAACTGGCTAACCTAGTAGTAAACACCATCGAAAACAATCCGTCACAGCCGTTGACCTTCACTTACGACGAAACTGACTCAGTGGAAGAGAAAGTCACCAAGATTGCCTGCGAATTGTATGGTGCCAAACAAGTTTTGTTCGGTCCGGCTGCCCGCAAGAAGATTCAGATGATAAAAGACCTGGGATACACCAACTTCCCTGTCTGCATAGCCAAGACACAGTATTCATTCTCTACCGACCCGAAACTTTATGGGGTGGCTTCCGGCTTCAACTTTGCCGTGCGCGACATCGTCATCAATGCAGGTGCAGAAATGCTGGTAGTAGTGGCTGGTGAAATGATGCGTATGCCGGGATTGCCGAAAGAACCGCAGGCATTGCACATTGACATTGTAAACGGAGAAATAGAAGGATTGTCATAAGCAGATGAAGCCACAGTTTCTTGTCGGAGCCATGATGCCTGGAAGCGGGCAGACCCTCGTTGCTTTGGGACTGATGCGTGCGTTGCGTCAACGTAACCTGCGTGTACAGTCTTTCAAATGCGGACCTGAACTGGCAGACCTTCGCTATCATGCGCTGGCTGCCGACCGTGAACCGGTAAGTCTGGACACCTGGCTGAGCTCACGCAGCCACCTGCAAACCGTCTACAATCATTATGGAGAGAAGTCCGACGTGTGCGTGGTAGAAGGACGGGCAGGTTTGTTCGACGGATTCCGGAAAACGCAGGGAAGCAGCGCCGAAATGGCCCGACTGATGAAAATTCCTGTGGTAATGGTGGTGAGTGCACGCAATGCGGGCTATTCCACCGCTGCCATGCTGTATGGCTTCAAACACTTCAATACAGAACTGAAAATAGCCGGAGTAATTTTCAATCAGGTCACTTCGGCTGCGCAATACGGTTTCCTGCGCGAAACCTGTGCCGAGGCCGGGGTGGAATGCTTAGGCTATCTCCCTTATCTGGAGGAAACAGGCCTTCCACCTCGTCATCAGGCACTGACACTTCCTGCAAGGAAGAGTCTTGACCAACTTCTCAATCAAGTGGCGGAACAACTGGCACAGCATGTAGACATTGACAAATTGCTGAACCTTTCCACCCGTATTTTCCCTTGTACCTATTCACTTCCTTACATTTCCGAGACAGAAACGGATATATGGACCGACAAGCGTAAACAGCGAATCGCCTTGGCTTCTGACCCAGCTTTTCCTTTCTTGTATCGCCAGAGCATAGACAAGACAAAAGGAGACATCACACGTTTCAGCCCGGTATATGGCAGTGAACTTCCCGAGGCGGACATCGTGTATCTACCTGGCGGCTATCCGGAATTGTTTGCCCGTCAGCTGCATCGTCGGAAACGTCTGATGGAGCAGTTGCGCGAATACGTAGAGAAAGGAGGAAAACTGCTGGCAGAAGGAGGGGGAATCGCCTTGCTAGGACAGACGCTGACCGCACGTCCCGGAGGTACAGCCTACGAAATGGCGGGATTTCTGCCTTATTCAGTCATCGTGAAAGACAACCGCCCGTGCAGCGGATACCGTCAGACACATTATCGCGACTTATGTCTGAAAGGATATGAGTACCGTTACTTTGACATTCTTCCTACGGAAAAAGCAGTTTCACTGCAAACGCCAGTCTGCAATTTAAAAGGTGGAGAAGTATCGGGGTCATTTTTCTTCCGCTATAAAAACTGTATTGCCACCACTGTACATCACTATTGGGGAGAAATCGGACTATACAAGCTCTGGGAATAGCTGGAGAAAGGAATTTTTCTATTTTCCGCACGAAAAAAACAGAGAAAACGGACAATTCTAAAAAATAAATTCTATATTTGCATCACCAAAGTCGCGGCAGTAGCTCAGTTGGTAGAGCATCAGCTTCCCAAGCTGAGGGTCACGGGTTCGAGTCCCGCTTGCCGCTCATCAGTGTTTAAAGGCTAATATTCTGATAATTAAGGGTATTAGCCTTTACTTTTCTAAGAAACTTTCTCCGATTTATAGATTAAAAAAAGGATATAAACCTCACTTTTGAGGTTTTGCACTTATCTTTTACTTATCCTAAAATTTTTAATCTACATGGATATATTAAAAAAACCGGTAAAGATGAATCATATATTATCCGATTTTCTATCAGACACATGCAACAGTCTGGAAAACCTGCGCAAAAATAACGTCTATAAAGAATTCTATTATCATATCAAGTGTGAGAATCTGGAAGACTTTCTGAGTAAAGACATCACCCAATCCGTCCAATATCAAGATTTACTTCAGGATTTGATGCAAATAAAGGGACCTGTACTATATTGGTATGAAATTACATCTTCCCACTCTAACAATGACATAATCAGGGCCTTAAAAGAGTATAAGCAGAAAAGACAAAGAGTTACTCCCGTCATCTACAAAAACTATAACAGACGCACAAACATTTTATACGTAGGAAAATGCAAAGAAAATTTCTGGGGACGAGTAATGCAGCACTTAGGATACTATAAAACACCTACTACACAGGGGCTCCAGCTCTTTCACTGGGCAAAGGAGCTACGACTGGAAGTCAGATTAAATGCCCTGGAATTTGCGTCTGACATGAAAGACATTATGCCTGTGATAGAATTATTCTTTGCCAAACAATTGCATCCGTTAGTCGGCAGACATACTTGAGATTGCTAGTCGCGGATAATCTTTAAAGTGAGTTATTTTCTTTCACTCAGAGATATAAATCATAAGAAAAGCAGGAAGAAACCCCACTCATGGATTTTCTCCCTGCTTTTCTTTATGTAAATGCTATATTCTTTTAAGAATTCATACTCATCAGGAACTCTTCGTTGTCTTTTGTCTTTTCCAAACGGTCTTTCACGAAATCCATTGCTTCGATAGGATTCATATCCGACAGGTATTTGCGGAGAATCCACATACGGTCGAGCGTAGTCTTGTCAAGCAACAAGTCGTCGCGACGAGTACTTGAAGCCACGATGTTTACGGCCGGGAAGATACGCTTGTTGCTCAGGTTGCGATCCAGCTGCAACTCCATGTTACCTGTTCCCTTGAATTCTTCGAAGATAACTTCGTCCATCTTAGAACCCGTATCAATCAATGCAGTAGCCACGATTGTCAGTGAGCCGCCACCTTCAATATTACGTGCCGCACCAAAGAAACGTTTGGGTTTGTGCAACGCATTGGCATCCACACCACCGGAAAGTACCTTACCAGATGCCGGAGAAACCGTATTGTAGGCACGAGCCAGACGAGTGATAGAGTCCAGGAAAATTACGACATCGTGTCCGCATTCTACCATGCGTTTGGCTTTTTCCAGCACAATGCCGGCTATCTTCACGTGACGCTCTGCCGGTTCGTCGAAAGTAGAAGCGATGACTTCAGCTTTTACGCTGCGAGCCATGTCGGTTACTTCTTCCGGACGTTCATCGATGAGCAGCATAATCATATACACTTCTGGATGATTGGCTGCAATGGCATTGGCAATATCCTTCATCAAGATAGTCTTACCAGTCTTAGGCTGCGCCACAATCAGTGCACGCTGTCCTTTTCCGATAGGAGCAAACAAATCAACAACACGAGCCGACAGGTTATCGTTATATCCTTTGCACAATTTGAATTTCTCATCGGGGAAGAGTGGAGTAAGGTGATCGAACGGAATGCGGTCGCGCACCAAAGCTGGGTCGAGTCCGTTAATTTTAGAAACCTTTACCAGCGGGAAATATTTTTCGCCTTCTTTAGGCGGACGGATAGTACCTTCTACCACGTCACCGGTTTTCAAGCCGAGCAGCTTAATCTGCGACTGTGACACATAAATGTCATCGGGTGAAGAAAGATAGTTGTAATCTGAAGAGCGGAGGAAGCCATATCCGTCGGGCATGATTTCCAGTACGCCGGTACCTTGAAGAATATCATCAAAATCGTAGACTTTTTCTACCGGTTTGGGAGCTGGTGCCGGAGTATTATTGGCTGGAGTTTCGGTAGAAGGAGAAGAGGGTTGCTCTGACGCGTTCTGGTTGGCAGCAGGCTGCGGGTTGTTGTCCTTTCCCTGATTATTGTTGTTATTATTATTATTGTTATTAGGACGGTTATTGCGATTATTCTGACGAGCCTGACGTTGCTGATTTTTCTGTTTCGGTTCTTTAGCCGGCATTACAGGCGTCTCCATTTTGGTAGCCTCAAATTTACCCAGCAATTCAGAAGGTATTTCAAATTTCTCTGACGGAAGATCTTCGATAGGAATGAAATCGTTATTATTCAAGTCGAGCGGTGGAAGTTCCATGTCGTCATCATCGATGGGAAGCGGAGCCGGTTTAGCAGCAACCTCAGCGGGTTTATTTTCAGCGGCTTCCTGTGCTTCTTTTGCCAGAGTAGATTTATTTTTCGAACCCGGCTTACGTCCACGCTTGGCTTTAGGCTTTTCTTCAGTGGCAGGAGCAGCAGCAACTTCCGGCTGAGCTGTTTTTTCTGCAACCGGTGCAACAGTTTCCGTTTGCTCCGGCAATGCAGGAATTTCCTTGAACAAAGGAGTCGGTGCAGGAAGGGCAGGAGTATTGGCCTCCAGCTTCTGTGCCTTGTCTTTGGTTGCCGTGTATACTTTGTCCCCTTCTTTCTTTATACTGATACGCGAGCGTTTACGTGGCTGTCCTTCTTTGCGTTCTTCGTTGTTTTGCTGTGCGGCCACTTTTTTTGTCGCACCGACAATTGCCTGCTCATCCAGGATACGATACACCAGCTCTTCTTTTTTCAGTGAATCGACCTTTTTCAGACCCAACTCTTTGGCAATCTGCTGCAATTCAGACAAATTTTTGTCGTTTAATTGAATGATATTGTACATAAATAGGTTAAATGAATTATTAATATTGGGTGTGTGAAGCATGACAAACCGTTCAGAGGTCTCTTTCCTCTTTCACACATTTGAATTATCAATGATTTTTGATTGTTTTTTATTGAATTCGGATTGGATACGAAGACGTTTCCAAATACCTTTTTGCATTATTGCGAGTACAAAAGTAAGTGTTTTTTGTTATAAACACGAATAAATGCGGACTTTTTTTACAGTTTCTGTCCACGGATTAAAAGAATTGTGCTAATTTAGCGTTGAAAATACAATTTAATTGACACATTAACGCTTATGAAAAAAGTAATTTTTACAGAAAAGGCTCCTGCTGCCATCGGTCCTTACAGCCAGGCAGTAGAAGTAAACGGCATGGTATTCTTGTCAGGCCAGATTCCGGTAAATCCGGCTACAGGCGAAGTGGTAGAAGGTGGAATCACTGAACAGACTACTCAGGTATTCGAAAATATCAAGAATGTACTTGCTGAAGCCGGACTGACAACTGCCAACGTGGTAAAAACCACTGTGTTCCTGGCAGATATGGCGCTGTTCGGTGAAATGAATGCCGTATATGCCAAGTATTTCGAAGGCGATTATCCTGCCCGTTCTGCGGTAGCAGTAAAAGCTTTGCCGAAAGGAGTGCTGGTAGAAATTGAAAGTATTGCGGTAAGATAACCGTAAAGGAAGCAGGCCGTAAGGGAAATGCCTTTGTGGTCTGCTCCCAATTTGTTTAACAGGAAATTTTGTGACAATGCAACTGAACATGCGTACAATTTGGGGAGAGAATAAATGGAAGCTGGCCACTTTCATACTGGCCATTCTGACAGTAACGGCTTCAGTTTTATATATTTACAGATACGAACCTTTCTCGTCCGGACTGGAAATTACCGACGAATTAGGAGGAAATATCTTTCCTGTCACCATCCTGTCTACGGCTACGACCGATGCCCAACTGATTGTACCGGCTGACAGTACCTATCTGGGAAATCCCAAATCGTGTATCGGCATTAAGATACGCAGTCCGCATGCCAACAGCAAACTTCACATAGAATTAGCAGAAACTCCTTTCTTTGCTCATTCGGTTTCTGAATTCATTCTGCCGGAATCAGGAAAGGAATACCTGGTTTTCCCGGATGTGATATGGAATTATCAGGCCCTGCTGGAAAATACTCAGGCCATGCCTGTTACCGTGTCCATACAGGCAAAGGTGAATAACAACCGGACATATTCGGCAGTGCACACGTATTCCGTACGCAGCATCAACGAATGCCTGTTAGGCTACATCGACAGCAAAATGAAATTTCACGACACAGGCGATTTCTTTGCGGCCTACGTCAACGAAGACAATCCCAACATCAGCCAGGTGCTGCGCGAGGCACTGGATTCACGCATTGTCAACCGTTTCTGGGGATACCAGAGCAAGGACCCGAAAGTCGTAGACAAGCAGGTGTATGCCTTGTGGTATGTCTTGCAGAAAAGAGGGTTCAAATACAGCTCCATCAGCAACAGCAGCCTGTCGTCCAACGTGGTCTTTACCCAGCGTGTACGTACCTTCGACGATGCCCTGCAGTCAGCACAGATTAACTGTGTGGATGGAAGCGTACTGTTTGCTTCGTTGCTGAAAGCCATCAACATCAATCCGATTCTGGTACGCGTGCCGGGCCACATGTTTGTGGGTTATTACACCGACCGTTTGCACCAGGAGATTCATTTCCTGGAAACGTCCATGATTGGCGACGTAAACCTGGATGACTTCTTCCCGGAAGAGAAACTCGACTCCACAATGGCGGGAAAATCACAGGAAAGCGTGTCAAAATTCATGTTCGAGAAATCCAAGGAATATGCCACCCGCATTTATAATGAACACAAAGACCTGATTCATTCAGGCAAGGTGAACTACATGTTCCTGGAGATAGACAAGGCTACCCGCGCGTATGTGCAGCCCATCGCGGCCAAATAAGACCTCAATCTCATGAAACTGATTTATCTTTATCATAGCGGCTTCGCCCTGCTGGGGGAAGGTTACACACTTATTTTCGACTATTTCGAAGACTCCGTGTCGGCCGACAAAGGCATCGTGCACGAACAGCTTCTTTCACGTGAAGGACAGTTGTATGTGTTTTCCAGCCATGCACATGCCGACCACTTTAACCGGCAGATACTCTCCTGGAAAGCGCTTCGGCCTGACATCGTCTATTTGCTTTCAACCGACATTCCTCTTTCTGCCCGAGACAAAGAAAACGGGAACTTCCATACACTGGCGAAAGGAGACACCTATCGTGACGAACATCTCACCGTGCGGGCTTTTGGCTCGACGGACGTAGGCATCTCTTTTTTAGTCCAAACTCCGGAAGGAGCTACCGTATTCCATGCCGGCGACCTGAACAACTGGCACTGGATGGATGAAAGTCCGGAGGAAGAATGGAAACGTGACGAAGCTTTTTTCCTTTGCGAACTGGAAGACATTGCCGTCTGCAAGGCGAAAATGGATGTCGTACTGTTTCCGGTCGACCCTCGTTTAGGAAAGGAATACATGCGAGGGCCTTTACAATTTGTGAAACGGATAAAAACGACTATATTTGTGCCGATGCACTTTGACGAAGCTTTTGAGAAGGCTTCGGCTTTTGCACCTTTGGCCGCATCGGAAGGAACTCAAGTTCTTACTCCTGTCCGTCGCGGCGAGACATTGAACTTAGACCACTATATCAACTTAAAATAAAAAAACAATGGAAATAAAAGGAAGATTTGACCACTTCAATATCAACGTAACTAATCTTGAAAAAAGTATCCAATTCTACGAAAAGGCGCTCGGACTGCATGAGTCTCACCGCAAGGAAGCGGCCGACGGCTCTTTCATCCTGGTGTACCTTACCGACGGATGCACGGGTTTCTCACTGGAACTGACCTGGCTGCGCGACCATACGGAAGCCTACGAACTGGGAGAAAACGAAAGCCATCTTTGTCTCCGCGTGGCAGGCGACTACGATGAAGTACGCAAGTTCCACAAGGAAATGGGCTGTGTATGCTTCGAGAATGAACAGATGGGACTGTATTTCATCAATGACCCGGACGATTATTGGATTGAGATTCTTCCGCTGAAATAAACCTTTATCTCTAATACTAAAAACAAAAAACGTTATGAAAAAGTACATTTCTCCGGGTTCCTGGTTTTCACTGGAATATCCCGACAACTGGTGCGAGTTTGAAGATTCGGAAGACTGCTTTCTGTTTTACAACCCTGACAAATGGACCGGAAACTTCCGTATTTCTGCCTATCGGGGTAATTCGTCAGCCTATGCCAACGAATGTCTGGAAGACGAGCTGCATCAGGTACGCGGGGCCAAGAAGGTGAAAGTCGGTTTATGGGACTGCGCCTATTCTTCCGAAAGCTTTCAGGAGAATGGTGTGTGGTACACCACCCATATCTGGGTAACCGGTCGGGGAGAGATTTCCGTAGAGTGCTCGTTCACCGTGGCCAAGGGCGAGAGCCCCAAGGCTGGCGAGGCTATCGTAGTTTCCCTGAAGGTGCGCAATGTATCCGACAAGCCGGTGAAAGAAGTGATTCCGGTCCGTATTCTGGAAATTAATCAGATAAACGAGAATTATGACTGGGCCGTTTCCACAGTGAAAAAACAACTGACCAAGGACTTTACCGGAACGGCGGCCGACTTGGAAAACTTGCAGAAAGTAATCGATAGCGGACGTTTCAACCCCAAACAGCGTCAGGCGTGGGAAAGCTTCGGTACGGCATTCGGCGTGATACTGGTCAACGAGATGGACGGCATGGAATGGGTAACGGTCATCGACGGACAGAAAGAATCTCCGGCACTGCGTTTTCGCGATTCAAAAGTAATGGTCAACCCAATTTCCCTGATATGGGACAAGGCGAAGAGCGGACAGCCGTGCGACCTGAAAGCGGAATTCGAACGGATAAAGAACGAAGTGGAAGCGGTGATGGACTAATCCTGTCCGCATCCTATTTTTAGAAGCTACGAATTAGATTATGACTCCATATTTACAAGTAGAAAACCTGACCAAGTCGTTCGGCGACTTGGTCCTTTTTAACGGCATATCTTTCGGTATTGCAGAAGGACAGCGCATCGGACTGATAGCCAAGAACGGTTCGGGAAAAACCACCTTGCTGAATATCCTGGCCGGTAAGGAAGGTTACGACGAAGGAAAAATCACCTTCCGCCGCGATTTACGCGTGGGTTATCTGGAACAAAGCCCGAAATATCCCGAAGAACTGACGGTGCTGGAGGCCTGCTTTTATCACGGAAACTCTACCGTAGAGCTGATTAAGGAATATGAACGGTGCATGGAAACACCCGGCAACCCCGGCATGGACGAACTGCTGGTGCGAATGGAACACGAAAAGGCGTGGGATTATGAACGGCGTGCCAAGCAGATTCTTTCGCAACTGAAAATCCGCGATTTCTCCCAGAAAATCGGACATCTGTCCGGCGGACAGTTGAAGCGCGTAGCACTGGCCAACATCCTGATTACCGAACCGGATTTGCTGATTCTGGACGAGCCGACCAACCACCTCGACCTGGACATGACGGAATGGCTGGAAGAGTACCTGAACCGTGGCAGCCTGAGCTTGCTCATGGTGACGCACGACCGCTATTTTCTGGACCGTGTGTGCTCGGAAATCATTGAAATAGACAACCGCCAGTTGTACTCCTACAAAGGAAATTACAGCTACTACTTGGAGAAACGGCAGGAACGCATCGAAGCGACCAATGCGGAGATTGCCCGTGCCAACAACCTGTATCGCACGGAACTGGAATGGATGCGCCGTATGCCACAGGCACGCGGACACAAGGCCCGTTACCGCGAAGAAGCCTTCTATGAACTGGAGAAGGTGGCCAAGCAGCGCACGTACGATGCGAACGTGAAACTGGATGTCAAGGCTTCGTACATCGGTTCCAAGATTTTCGAGGCCGACCACTTGTGCAAGCGTTTCGGCGACCTGAAGATTCTGGATGATTTCTCCTACATCTTTGCCCGCTACGAGAAAATGGGTATCGTGGGCAACAACGGTACGGGTAAATCCACCTTCATCAAAATTCTGATGGGACTGGAGAAACCCGACAGCGGTACGCTGGACATCGGTGAGACAGTACGCTTCGGCTACTACTCGCAAGAGGGGCTTCAGTTTAACGAGCAGATGAAGGTGATTGACGTGATTACGGACATCGCCGAGGTAATTGAGCTGGGCAACGGCAAACGACTGACGGCTTCACAATTTCTGCAGCATTTCCTCTTTACGCCCGAAACACAACACAGCTATGTGTACAAGTTGAGCGGGGGAGAACGCCGCCGGTTGTACCTCTGTACGGTACTGATGCGGAACCCAAACTTCCTGGTGCTAGACGAGCCGACCAACGACCTGGACATCGTGACTCTGCAAGTGCTGGAAGAATACCTGCAGAACTTCAAGGGATGCGTCATCGTGGTGAGCCACGACCGCTACTTCATGGACAAAGTGGTAGACCATCTGCTGGTATTCAAAGGACAGGGCGACATCCGCGATTTCCCTGGCAACTACTCCGACTACCGTGACTGGAAGTTGGCCAAGGCTGAACATGAAAAGGAAGCAGCCAAGCCCAAGGAAGAAAAAACGCAGCGTGTCCGCCTGAACGACAAGCGCCGCATGACCTTCAAGGAACGGAAGGAATTCGAACAGCTGGAAAAAGAGATTGCCGCACTGGAAGAAGAAAAGAAACAGATAGAAGAAGCCTTGTGCAGCGGTACACTCAGCGTGGACGAACTGACCGAGAAATCCAAGCGTCTGCCTCTGCTCAATGACGAGCTGGACGAGAAGACCATGCGCTGGCTGGAACTGAGTGAAATTGAGGGATAAAAAAGACGCCTTTGCATTTGAAAGAAAACGCAAAGGCGTTTACATTTAAACGCAAGTACATTTTAATCAAAACGCTTTGACGTTTTAAATAAAACGCAAGTACGTTCATGGACAAACGTACTTGCGTTTTTTTATGGGTTTTAAGAAAAATAATAAACAATTGTTTATCAAAGGGTTACACCATTCTTGAAAATTGCGATTTCGCGGTAGTTTTTCTTTTCGTTGTTCACGGGTTCTCCGCTGGCCACCTGAATCACATAATCGATGAAACGACGGCAAGTGGTTTCCATCGGCTCATTTTCTACGATGACACCGGCATTGAAGTCAATCCATCCGGGCTTGTGCGCCGCCAGGTTGGAGTTGGTAGAAATCTTCATGGTAGGTACGAAGGTACCGAATGGCGTACCGCGTCCTGTAGTGAACAACACGATGTGGCAGCCGGAAGAGGCGAGGGCCGTAGCAGCTACAAGGTCATTGCCCGGAGCCGAGAGCAGGTTCAAGCCTTTTGTCTGCAAGCGTTCTCCGTAAGCCATCACACCCGATACGTAACTCTTTCCGCATTTCTGTGTGCAACCCAGTGCTTTTTCTTCCAGTGTAGAGATACCTCCGGCCTTATTACCCGGCGAAGGATTCTCGCCCACGGGCTCTCCATGTGAAAGAAAGTATTCCTTGAAATCATTAATCAGACTCACCGTCTGGTTGAACAGTTCCGTAGTACGGCAACGGTTCATCAGGATGGTTTCTGCCCCGAACATTTCGGGAACCTCAGTCAGTACCGAAGTTCCTCCCTGCGCAATCAGGTAGTCGGAGAACATGCCCAGCAGCGGATTGGCCGTAATGCCCGAGAAGCCGTCGGAGCCACCACATTTCAGTCCCACACGCAACTCAGAGAGGGGCACATCGGTACGCTCGTCCTGACAGCACTTGGCATACAGTTCACGCAAGATGCGCATACCTTCTTCGTATTCATCGTCTACCTTCTGTGCTACCATGAAGCGGATACGGTCTTCGTCATACGTACCGACAAATTCACGGAACACATCGGGCTGGTTATTCTCACATCCTAATCCTACTACCAGCACGGCTCCGGCATTGGGATGAAGCACCATGTCGCGCAGAATCTTCTTCGTATTCTCATGGTCTTCGCCCAACTGCGAACAGCCGTAGTTATGCGGGAAAGCCACAATGGCATCCACTCCCTTTCCTCCGTCCGTCTCGCGGCGAAGGCCCTCGGCCAACTGGTTCACGATACCGTTCACACAGCCCACGGTCGGGATAATCCAGATTTCGTTACGCACGCCGACGTCTCCGTTCCGACGGCGATATCCCTTGAACGTGCGGTGTTCCACCGGAATGTCCGTGTGCACCTCCACAGGCTGGTAAGTATAATCCAGCAGTCCTGCCAGATTAGTCTTAATTTCTTTCTCGCTCACCCATGTACCTTCGGGCACATCGGTAGTAACATGACCGATAGGGTAGCCGTATTTAATGATATTCTCTCCGGCCTGGAAATTCTTCAGCGTCACCTTGTGGCCGGCAGGCACATCCGTGCGCAGGGTAATCACCCGTCCGTCTGCCTCGATGGTTTCTCCTGTATGAAGGGGAGAAATAGCCACCGCCACGTTATCAGCCGGGGTGATTCTCAAATAAGTTGTTTTCATATTAATAGTGATGTAATCAGGTTATTCGTTGACATGTGCATCGAAATAGAAATCGATGTTTTCCGTCGTAATCAGGTTGATGGGCATGTAGTTGCAGTCCTTCACCTTCTTGCGCAGAATCAGGTGGTTGCACAGACATTCTATGCTGTTGTATCCCTGCACGGTAGGCTGCTGAGCTATGACAAAGTCAATGCTTCCAGCTTTCAGGCAAGCCACGTTGCGACGCAGCAGGTCGTAGCCCATAAGGTGGAAGTCCGTACGTCTGTGACGCTGCATATACTCACCGATGATATACGCCTTCGAGTTGAAGGTGATACCGCACTTCACGTTCGGATGCGCCGCAAAGAAATCATCCAGCAACGAAGCATCTTCACCCGGCTGTTTGGCATAGAGGTTCAGTTCCCACATTTTCAGTTCCGGACAGTGCTCCTTCATATATTCATAGAAACCCTCTTCACGATGGAGCTGCTGGTTCGAACCCAGACGTCCTTCGTTTATCTGACGGAAGAGGACAATCTCCGGCTCGCCTTTTGCCAGCAGACGCAACATGCGGGCGGCAAAGTATCCGCTCCGCTGGGCATGCTGTCCGTAGAAAGCCAGCGGTTCCAGTCGGGCAATATTCGAATCAATAAACACATACGGAATGCCGGCTTCACGCAGCAGGTTGACAAACTGCTCCGTTTCTTCTTCCACGGTAGGCGAAAGGATAACTCCGTCGGGCTGTGCGTCCAGAATGCGCATACCACTTTCTATAAAGGCGCCCGACTCATACTGGTCATAATAATAATCCGACAGAGAAACATTGAAATCGGAAAAGCGGGTGATGGCCTGTTGCATGCCGCGCTCCACATCTTTCCAATAGTCCCCCTCATTGTGCGAAGGAAGCAGATAGGCAAATCTGTATTTCTTGTTCGAAGCCAGCGCACTGGCATACATGTTGGGCTGATAGTTCAGCTTCTTCAATATTTCTTCCACTTTAATGCGGCTGGATTCGGACACACCGCTCCGGGAGTGAAGTACACGGTCTACTGTTCCCACCGATACTCCGGCCATCTGGGCGATGTCCTTGATTCGGATTCTATCTTGCTGTTTCTCCATGCGTTCTTACCTTATTATATTGTACAATCTGTGCATTCAGTAAAAAATCAATTTTTTCGATACAAATATATAACTTATTTTGGTTTTTAAAAAATAAACCGTACCTTTGTGTGCGTACACAAAATAGATATTTCAAAAGCAACCGATGAAAGAATCGTTTTTGTGATACGAGTTAAGAACTACATTATTAATCACATAAGTATAAAAATATCTGGCAATGGGAAAAATTGTTACTTTAGGCGAAATCATGTTGAGATTGTCTACACCGGGCAATACTCGTTTTGTTCAATCAGACAGCTTTGACGTAGTTTACGGTGGAGGTGAAGCAAACGTAGCTGTGAGCTGTGCCAACTATGGTCATGAAGCATACTTCGTAACCAAATTGCCGAAACACGAAATCGGACAGTCAGCTGTAAACGCATTGCGCAAATACGGTGTGAAGACTGACTACATCGCCCGTGGTGGTGACCGCGTAGGTATCTACTACCTGGAAACAGGTGCTTCTATGCGTCCTAGCAAGGTTATCTACGACCGCGCTCACTCTGCCATCGCTGAAGCTGATTCTTGCGACTTCGACTTTGATGCTATCATGGAAGGTGCTGACTGGTTCCACTGGTCTGGTATCACTCCGGCTATCTCTGACAAGGCTGCTGAACTGACTAAATTGGCTTGTGAAGCTGCAAAACGTCACGGAGTAACAGTTTCTGTTGACTTGAACTTCCGCAAAAAACTGTGGACAAAAGAAAAAGCACAGTCTATCATGCGCCCGTTGATGCAATATGTAGACGTTTGTATCGGTAACGAAGAAGATGCTGAACTTTGCTTAGGCTTCAAACCAGATGCTGACGTAGAAGGCGGTAAGACCGATGCAGAAGGCTACAAGGGAATCTTCACAGCCATGGCTAAGGAATTCGGATTCAAGTATGTAATTTCTACTTTGCGTGAATCTTTCTCTGCTACTCACAACGGCTGGAAGGCTATGATTTACAACGGTGAAGAATTCTATACTTCTAAGCGTTACGACATCGACCCGATTATTGACCGTGTAGGTGGTGGTGACTCATTCTCAGGTGGTATTATCCACGGCTTGCTGACCAAAGCTACTCAGGGCGAAGCATTGGAATTCGCAGTAGCAGCCTCAGCATTGAAGCACACTATCAACGGCGACTTTAACCTGGTATCTGTAGAAGAAGTAGAAGCACTGGCTGGTGGTGACGCTAGCGGTCGCGTACAGAGATAATCACTCAAACAAACAACATTTCATTTAAGGTTAAAAAAATGGCTAAATTCGATAAAATTGCAGTGTTGAACAAGATTGGTTCAACAGGTATGGTTCCTGTATTCTATCACAAGGATGCAGAAGTAGCAAAGAAAGTGGTAAAGGCTTGCTATGACGGTGGTGTACGTGCATTTGAATTCACCAACCGTGGTGACTTTGCACACGAAGTATTTGCTGAAGTAGTGAAATTCGCAGCAAAAGAATGTCCGGAAATGGCAATGGGTGTAGGTTCTATCGTAGATCCTGCTACTGCTTCTCTGTACATCCAGCTGGGCGCTAACTTCGTGGTAGGTCCGTTGTTCAACCCTGAAATCGCAAAAGTCTGCAACCGTCGTCTGGTGGCTTACACTCCGGGATGCGGTAGCGTATCAGAAGTAGGTTTTGCACAGGAACTGGGCTGCGACCTCTGCAAAATTTTCCCGGGCGACGTACTGGGTCCGAAACTGGTAAAAGGTTTGCTGGCTCCGATGCCATGGTCTAAACTGATGGTAACCGGTGGAGTAGAACCGACTCAGGAAAACCTGACTTCATGGATTAAGGCAGGAGTATTCTGCGTAGGTATGGGTTCTAAGTTGTTCCCGAAAGACAAGGTAGCTGCTGAAGACTGGACTTACGTCACAGAAAAATGTAAGGAAGCATTGGCTTACATTGCAGAAGCTCGTAAATAATACAGAAATTCATTTTGTTTAAAGGTGTATAAGTGAGAAGCCTCGCTACGTCCGGAAGGGTGCAGCGGGGCTTTCTCATGCCCGCAAGTGAAGGAATATTCATGAAAAAATACAAAAACGAATACTTCCTGCATGGATATGTGCGCGAAAAATCCTATCTTTGCATGAAATTTTTCGCGAAATATGAAAATTAAGGAAATTGTGAATGCCCTTGAGATATTCGCGCCTCTGCCTTTACAGGACGGATTCGACAATGCCGGACTGCAAATCGGATTGACAGACGCGGAAGCTACAGGGGCTTTGTTGTGTCTGGACGTAACCGAAGCCGTGGTAGATGAAGCCATCGCACTGGGATATAACCTGATTGTATCTCACCATCCGCTCATCTTCAAAGGCTACAAGTCGATTACCGGACGCGACTACGTGGAACGCTGCATCCTGAAGGCTATCAAGAACGACATCGTGATTTTCTCGATGCACACCAACCTGGACAACGCACCGCAGGGCGTCAACTTCAAGATTGCCGAGGAAATCGGACTGAAGAACGTAAGAATCCTGGAACCGAAAGAAAACCAGCTGCTGAAACTGGTCACCTTCGTACCGCAGGCACAGGCCGACGAGGTACGTAATGCCTTGTTCGAAGCCGGATGCGGCTGCATCGGCAACTACGATTCCTGCAGCTATAACCTGGAAGGGAAGGGTACTTTCCGCGCACAGCCGGGCACACATCCTTTCTGCGGAGAAATCGGCCAGTTGCACGAAGAGCATGAGGTACGAATTGAAACCGTGCTGCCGGTATTCCTGAAAGGGAAGGTGCAGAAAGCTCTCGTCGAGGCACATCTTTACGAGGAACCAGCCTACGACTTCTATCCCTTGCAGAACGAATGGACACAGGCAGGAGCGGGCATCGTAGGTGAACTGGAAGAACCGGAAACCGAGACCGATTTCCTGCGCCGGGTCAAGAAGCTGTTCGAGGTGGGCTGCGTAAAACATTCGCGCATGACGGGACGCCTCATCCAGACCGTCGCCCTCTGTGGAGGAGCAGGAGCCTTCCTGCTGCCCAAGGCCGTAAGAGCCCATGCCGACGTGTTCCTGACAGGCGAAGTGAAATACCACGACTATTTCAGCTACGAGAACGATATTCTCATTGCAGAGATAGGGCACTACGAAAGCGAACAATATACAAAAGATTTATTATATTCAATCATACGGGAAAAGTTTCCGACACTCGACGCACAGCTGACGCGTGTCAATACCAATCCCATAAAATACTTGTAGAAAACTATGGCTAAAGAAGCAAAGAAAGATCCGAATGAATTGAGTGTGGAAGAAAAGCTGAAAGCACTCTACCAGTTGCAAACCATGTTGTCGGAGATTGACAAAATCAAGACACTGAGAGGAGAGCTTCCGCTGGAAGTGCAGGACTTGGAAGACGAAGTAACGGGTCTGAGCACACGTATCGAGAAAATCAAGGCTGAAATCGAAGAACTGAAGTCAAACGTAGCCAGCAAGAAAATCGAAATCGAAACTGCCAAGGCTTCTATCGAAAAGTACAAGAGTCAGCAGGACAACGTACGTAACAACCGTGAATACGACGTACTGACTAAGGAAATCGAATTCCAGAGCCTGGAAGTGGAACTCTGCGAAAAGCGTATCCGTGAATATACAGCCGGCATCAAGTCGAAAGAAGAGGAAATCGTAAAGAGCGAACAGTTGCTGGAAGAAAGAAAGAAAGACCTGGAAGTAAAGAAGAACGAACTGGACGAAATCATCTCAGAAACCAAGCAGGAAGAAGAAAAACTGAGAGAAAAAGCCAAGAATCTGGAAGCTACCATCGAACCACGTCTGCTTCAGGCTTTCAAGCGTATCCGTAAGAACTCACGCAACGGTCTGGGTATTACTTACGTGCAGCGTGACGCTTGTGGCGGTTGCTTCAACAAGATTCCGCCTCAGAAACAGCTCGACATCCGTATGCGCAAGAAAATCATCGTATGCGAATACTGTGGCCGTATCATGATTGACCCGGAACTGGCTGGTGTAGAAACAGAAAAGCATCTGGAAACAAAAATGAAATAAGCGTCAGACTTCCGTCTGACAGCAGAAGAAGGGATTCCCGCTCAGGGGATTCCTTCTTTTTTATGCACTATAAATCTGCATAACGGGGAATGTCCGGGAGAAAATAATACGTATTCCGTGCATAGTCGATGCGGCAGCAGTAGTGACGAAGCCCGTTGCTCACCACCAGGTAATCCACCTTCAGCACCATGTTGTAACGGGTAATCTGGTCAAAGACAGCCTGCGTAATCTCCACCGAAGGAGCCTTGTATTCCACAATCATCTGCGGAGTCAGGTCGCGCCGGTAGAGCACCGTATCACAGCGTTTCTTCGTCCCGTTCAGGTTGATTTGTATCTCATTGGCCAACAGTCCTTGCGGATACCCCTTTTCCTTCAGCAGGAAATTCGTAAAATGCTGGCGTACCCACTCCTCCGGAGTCAGCGCTACATACCGGCGGCGAAGCACGTCAAATATCACGTTCTTTCCCTCTCGCTGGGCAATCTTGGCCTCAAAAGCAGGCAGGTTCAATGCAAACATAAGCGTTCTTCTATTACGAAGCAAAGATACTCCATTTTCTCAAAAGTACATAAAAGCTGAATTATTTTCCAAAAACCGAAGGTCTCCGGTAAGAGAAAATCCCAAATTCTTTTTTCTGTTTGCATTATTATTGTACATTTGCGTTTAAGGAAGATAATATCATCTTCCCAATATTTTATTTGGCAACACAAATTCTGAGAGCTAATGAAAACAAAAGAAGAAATCGTAGCAAACTGGCTCCCGCGTTATACCAAGCGGAAACTGGAAGACTTTGGTGAGTACATCTTGTTGACAAACTTCAATAAATACGTCGAAATCTTTGCCGAACGGTTCAACGTGCCCATTTTAGGACGCGATGCCAACATGATTTCGGCCCATGCAGAAGGCATGACCATTATCAACTTCGGCATGGGAAGTCCCAATGCAGCCATCATCATGGACCTGCTTAGTGCCGTACATCCGAAAGCCTGCCTGTTTCTGGGCAAGTGCGGAGGTATCGACAAGAAGAACCAGATAGGCGACCTGATTCTGCCTATCGCGGCCATCCGTGGCGAAGGAACATCAAACGATTATTATCCGCCTGAGGTGCCGGCTCTTCCGGCCTTTATGCTCCAGCGTGCCGTATCTTCGGCCATCCGTGACCACTCACGCGACTACTGGACCGGAACGGTGTACACCACCAACCGCCGCATCTGGGAACACGATGAGGAGTTCAAGAAATACCTGCTGAAGACCCGTGCCATGGCAGTGGATATGGAAACGGCGACTTTGTTCACCACCGGATTTGCCAACCACATTCCTACGGGTGCCCTGCTGCTCGTGTCCGACCAGCCCATGATTCCGGAAGGCGTGAAAACGGAGCAGAGTGACAGCATGGTGACCAAGAATTTCGTGCATGAACACGTAGAAATCGGTATCGATGCCCTGCGCATGATCATCGATGAAAAGAAGACCGTGAAACACCTGAAATTTGACTGGTAAACCGACGAAAATGGCAAAGGAAGTCACTTACGAAGAGATTGTACGCAACCTGAAGAACCGCATCTATGCGCCCGTATATTTCCTCATGGGCGAAGAGGATTACTACATCGACCGGATTGCCGACTACATCATCGACACCGTGCTCAGTGAAACGGAAAAGGAATTCAACCTGACCGTCACATACGGGGCCGATACGGATGTGGCTAACGTCATCAACGCCGCCAAGCGTTACCCGATGATGTCGGAATACCAGGTGGTAGTGGTAAAGGAAGCACAGAGTCTGAAACGCATCGAGGAGCTGGCTTTCTACCTGCAGAAGCCTCAGAAATCGACCATACTGGTGGTATGCTACAAGCACGGCAGCATTGATCGCCGGAAGAAACTGGCCGCCGAAATCGAGAAAAACGGGGTGCTGTTCGAATCGCGGAAGCTCAAGGACAGTCAGATTCCCGGTTTCATCTCCTCATACCTGAAGCGGAAGAAAGTGGAAATCGAGCCCAAGGCATCGGAAATGATGGCCGAGTTTGTAGGAGCCGACCTGAACCGTATGGCCGGCGAACTGGAGAAGCTTATCCTGACACTGCCGGAAGGCGCACGCCGCATCACACCGGAACAGATTGAGCGGAACATCGGTATCAGCAAAGATTACAACAACTTTGAGCTACGGAGCGCACTGGTGGAAAAGGACGTGCTGAAGGCCAACAAAATCATCAAATACTTCGAGGAGAATCCCAAGAACAATCCGCTACAAATGACACTGGCCATTCTGTTCAACTTCTTCTCGAACCTGATGCTGGCCTATTACGCGCCAGAGAAATCAGACCAGGGAATAGCGGCTCAGTTAGGCCTGAAAAGTCCGTGGCAGGCGAAAGAATACATGGCAGCCATGCGACGCTATTCAGGCGTAAAGGTGATGCAAATCATCCATGCCATTCGCGAATGCGACGCCCGGTCGAAAGGTATAGGCAATCCTTCCACGCCCGATGGAGAATTGCTGCGCGACTTGATTTATTTCATTCTTCATTAACCGAAACTGAATCTCTGAAAAGAGGAAAGCAATACGCTGTACAAGCGGCATACATCTGAAAAAGACCGGATGTATGCCGCTTTTTCGTTTTTCACGAGAATTGAAAAATCAGGAGGAGAATACAAATGGACGTCAAATTTTCAATTCTCACGAAGTTTCCCTACAAACGGTAAATTACAGATAGAAGTGGAAGGTACAAAATACAAATGTAATCACTTATTTGTGTAGAATTGGATGATTTACATTTGTATTCTACCTATTTATCCGCCACAAATGTAAATTTTAGCAAACGGGTAGGGGAGATATTACACTGATACAATGCAATTTACAAGAATAAAGTGTTACTTATCTAAATGTAAACGAATAAATATAACATGCAGCTTTAAGAAGCATAATATACTGAATACCAGTATATTTTAGAATAATATCTACAAATCTGTTCAATAAAACGACCTGAAAGAGCGAATAAACTCTTATTTTTCCCATATATACACATGTATACAATTATAATATACTAATATCCAACCAAATAACCTACTAAACTAAAGTTAATTACAAATGTATTTACACTTGTATAAAAGCGTAAATGTACAATTGGAATGATATGATTTACACTTGTAACAATGTAAATTTAGATTTATAAATTTGCATTTCTAAATTTAAAGAATTACTTTTGTAATCAACAAACAAAGCCATTTCCATTTGTATATGAAGGACCGGATTCTAAAAGTCATGCAAAAAGAGGGTTTATCGAATGCCGAATTCGCCGAAAAGATAGGCATCTCCACCTCTTCACTGTCGCACATCTTCAGCGGGCGAAACAAACCCAGCCTGGAAGTCGTCATGCGCATCCATAAAGCATGTCCGTACATCAACATCAACTGGCTGCTCTACGGTGAAGGCGAAATGGAAGAAAGTGCTCCCGCCGTAACAGGCATGGACTTGTTCTCACAACCGCTCGAGAATCCGAAAAACACGACCGAAGAGCCGGCTCACTCCGATTTTCGCAAGGAGAACGAGGTTCCTACCGTGGTTTATCCGTCCAAAGAGATTATCAGAGAGGAAGTTAAGTACATCGAAAAGCCGCATCCGAAGATTACCGAAATACGTATTTTCTTCGATAACGGCACCTACGAGGTGTTCAAACCCGAAAAATAAGTCCCCGAACGACAAAAGCACCCGCCAAGGTGTTAGGCATATAAAAGGTAAATTCGTATCTTTGCGTGAAAGAAACGAATTTACCTTTTTTTATATGAAGAAATACATCTTAGATTTGACAGTCACCGAGAACACTCGCCTGCACGCGAACTACGTTCTCATCAAGCTGACGCAAGAGGCTCCCTTGCCCGAAATGCTTCCGGGACAGTTTGCCGAAATCCGGGTGGACGGTTCGCCGACTACCTTCCTGCGTCGCCCCATTTCCATCAACTACGTAGATAGAGAGAAAAACGAAGTATGGTTCCTCGTCCAGCTCGTGGGCGACGGTACCCGTAAACTGGCTACCGTACAGAAAGGCGATACAGTAAACGTAGTGCTCCCGCTGGGCAACGGATTCACCATGCCAGCTTCTGCCGACACCAAGGTGCTGCTCGTGGGCGGCGGTGTAGGTACGGCTCCCATGCTCTACCTGGGCGAAGTGCTCCTGAAACAAGGATGCAAACCCACCTTCCTGCTGGGTGCCCGCTCGAAGAACGACCTGCTCCAGCTGGAACAGTTTGAAGCCCTCGGCGACGTGTACACCACCACCGAAGACGGCAGCATGGGCGAAAAGGGATACGTCACCATGCACAGCGTACTGAAAGCACAGAAGTTTGACATGATTTACACCTGCGGCCCGAAACCCATGATGATGGCAGTGGCCAAGTATGCCAAGGCAGAGGGCATCGAATGCGAGGTGTCACTGGAAAACACCATGGCCTGCGGCGTCGGAGCCTGCCTCTGCTGCGTGGAAAAGACAGACGAGGGACATGTGTGCGTATGTAAAGAAGGTCCGGTATTTAATATAAAGAAACTATTATGGCAGATTTAAGCGTAAACATCGGTAAATTGAACTTGTCGAACCCGGTCATGACCGCATCGGGTACATTCGGATATGGACTGGAGTTTCAGGACTTCGTGGACCTGGAAAAAATCGGAGGTATCATCGTGAAGGGAACCACACTTCACCACCGTGAAGGAAACCCTTACCCGCGTATGGCCGAAACACCCATGGGTATGCTCAATGCCGTGGGATTACAGAACAAAGGCGTGCATTATTTCGTGGACCATATCTATCCGCAAATTAAGGACATCCGTACGAACATGATTGTAAACGTGTCCGGCTCACAGGTAGAAGACTATGCGGAAACGGCTTCCATCATCAACGAACTGGAAAACATCCCGGCCATCGAGCTGAACATTTCCTGCCCGAACGTGAAGCAGGGAGGTATGGCTTTCGGTGTAACGGCTCACGGAGCTGCCGAAGTGGTGAGTGCCGTGCGTAAAGTCTACAAGAAGACACTGATTGTAAAACTGTCGCCCAACGTGACTGACATCACCGAGATTGCCCGTGCCGTAGAAGGTGCCGGAGCCGACAGCGTGTCGCTCATCAACACCCTGCTGGGTATGGCCATCGATGCAGAAAAGCGTCGTCCCATCCTGTCGACCGTGACCGGAGGTATGAGTGGTGCTGCCGTGAAACCCATCGCCCTGCGCATGGTATGGCAGGTAGCTAAAGCCGTAAACATTCCGGTAGTAGGTCTGGGTGGTATCATGAACTGGAAGGATGCCGTAGAATTCCTGCTAGCAGGTGCCACTGCCATCCAGATTGGTACAGCCAACTTCATTGATCCGGCCATCACCGTGAAAGTGGCCGAAGGCATCAACGACTATCTGGACCGTCACGGATACAGTTCCGTACGCGACATCATCGGTGCACTGGAAATCTGAAAACAACACTTTTCAAGGCCCGGAAACAAGCATAAAAAAACATCCTTGCGTTCGTCACAAAACGCAAGGACGTTTTCTTTTAAACGCAAGTGCGTTTTACCTAAAACGTAAAGGCGTTTTAAATGAAACGCACTTGCGTTTTTTTTGAGAGGGAAAGAGCCGTAATCTTATCATAACATCTGTAGTAAATTCCCTAAAAGAGATTTTATACTTCTTGATATTAAAAATGGTCTGAAGTACTTTCCATGACCTTCTTTTTTCGCTATTTTTGTAGGGTAAAACAGATGGTTATAAACGAAAAAACCCGTTCTTGATGAACGGGTATATCCTTAACTTGGTTACGTGTTTTGATAACAGAGGCTTTACCAAGCATTACAATGCAAAGGTACGGTTTTTATTTGAATAAGCAAAATGAAATATAAAAAAGTAGTCAGATTATATTCTAATTCGAGAGTTTCCAAATATTACAAGGCGACCAACCGCAACAAAAACAAGGCAGTCATGCTCTATTTTGCCAACATGAAGATAGCACAGGCATTTCTGATAATTCTCAGGATTTGGAAACAAACTATTTGGTTTACACATATAGAAAGAAAAAGTGACATAGCGGCGTTCTAATATTATTTGGATTGTATGATTTTATACTCACTTGTACCAAATTCTTTCACAGAAAAAGCAGGAACGTGTAACGTCAGATCCGGGTAACATTCAGTACTCTCCGCACGTAGTGTTTAGATACAATACAGGAGCTATCGGCAATTTGAAGTTTCCGGGTAAGGAAGAATATTTGCAGTCAAGAAAAATCAGATAAGTTGAAAAGGAAAGAGTATGACGTACCTGAAAGCCGTTTAAATAGTAGAACAGATAAGTTTCAACAGTGGGTACAGGCTCATTTGTTTTGCAAATTGTTTTTGGCCTTAACACTTATATTATCAAGATAATATACATCAGGCAAGACTTCTTTTAACGTAAGATGAACTTCATGCGAATCCAACAAATCCCTACCGTGTTTATCTGCAAGTTCCTGTATATCAAATTTTCTGTCGAATTTGTCCCCTTCAAAGCGGAATACAACACCATTGATTCTCCTTGTATAATATCCGCTTAAAGGCACGACATACGTTTGCTTTTCTTTTTTAGATTGGACTAAAAAGCCATATGAGTATATCGCAACCCAGCAAAATAGATATAACAAGATTGTCATTTTTATACATGTACCAATATTGATTTTCTTTTTTGCCGTATAAAAGGCTATCAGCCATAATATCGCTATACAGACTATACAAGCTAAACCTGTTAAAAGGATAAGATTATAATCTATAACCAGAAAATAATAGTGGCCCCTAAATGCCAAAACAGCCAGAACGGTCATTACTGTATAAAGTCTGTCACCTTTTTCTTTCTTCATAACAAGCAATCTTTAATATAATATCAGCCGGAAATATATCATTCTGCAGCACTATATGATAACATTATTACCCTATTTTCCCAAAAAGAATTATCGTACCTTCATCAATATTCAGAAACACTAATGCGCTTAGACATACCTGCCCGGACATTCAATTTTCAATTGATTAGCTGCGATTATATAGCACTCTTTCCACCGGCGTCCTTAGCTCATGTCCCTATATTTTATAAGTTCAATAATCCAGCAGGACGGGAACCTGCTGTTCCATTCCAAAACAGGCTGCCTGATACAACATCGAGTAGGCACATTGTGCGAGTTCCTCGGTACTGTATTTCTCCTTTTGAGCATGATTTTTACCCCTGATAAAACCAAGGATAAGTTTGGGTTTCTTACTTTTTATTGGAACATAGTATTTCTCATTCCTCCATGAAAGAATGGTAGCTACATCCGCTTTCCACATTTTTTGGTTCAGGACTTCCAGCTCATTCTTTAATACAGTCAGAGTAGAGATACTCGCTTCATTGCCGGACGGCAACGTTGTTCTAAAGATAATATCTTTCGGAATAGGAAGCCAGAGGGTCACTTCCGAGAGCAACGAGCAATCTCGTAACTGGGACATGGCCTCTTTGACTACAGGCTCGTCAAAAGCATCCCAGCCGCTTTCCACGCACTCAGGTACAGGACGGTTCAACAGCCGGCAAGCCTGCAACATGACCAGAGCGCCGAATGCCTCCCAGTCCGGCTTATCCGTAAAGTACTCGCTTTCCCTTTTTTCGTCCCATAACGGAGTCTGCAGCGACGTGTCTATGTTCGATGCAAGATCGTCAGACCACTGGCATATCACCTCACGAATCTGTTCAATCTCACTGATATCATCCACAGGCTTTATTTCATTTCCATTCTCATCCACCTGCTTGTAATGCTGTCCGTTTTCTTCAGACAGTTGCTGTGTTATCGTTTTCCAGTTATGGCTATAATAACGTGTCAATGTCCCTGCATATATATCCAATCCCATATCGTATCGAGTTTAAATGCATATTTAAGTCAAAGGCAAGCGCAAACAGAACCGAAAATGCGCTTAATTTCCACAAATATACACAACATTCCTCATATCTCCGTGATGACGGCCAACAATATTACAATATAAAATTATTCATAATCATACAATTAGTTCACGATACGGTTGCTTCCCATCCATATTGCAACGGTATTCTTCAATGAAGGATTACCTTATCAAGAATCCAGCCCTGTTAGCATTATATATATTGTCATACTTACTGAGAACAAGTTCAAGTAAACTAAAAATAGTTGAGACTATAACAATTATCCAGCAAATGCCATTCTTAATGCTACCTGTTGGATTTCTTTTCCGTATTGTAAATAGCATGACACAACTTATTATAAGTAGTACAATGCTCCACCAGGTTTTACTTTCCATATCACTTTATTTTAGGTTTTCATCGGTTTAACTTACCCGACTGATAAACAACATTTATCAAAATATTTGATTACTCTTTCCTTCTTTTGTCGAAAGGATATTCCTCTTTCCATGAATTTTCTTTTATGGTATAGATGTAGTTTCTATCTTCAAAGACCTCATTGCTTATTTGACGAAAAGTAGCGGCGTTGATATCATTCAGTTGCTTCCTATCAAAGAAGACATGATGTTTGTCGGTTGCAATGCGCCCGTAAAAATAGAATGTGGCATTTTTTACGTCCAATGAATCTTTGAGGAAAGGTTCTCCATTCAAGAAAAGCATATCATTAACTAAATATTTGCCGACACCGATTTCCTCAAAACGCCGAATATCTATATCCCGGACAATTACAGAATCACCATAAATGACATTCCTGCCATTGCGGAAATAACAGTAACCCGGCTCGATAGGATGTTGTAAGGAGTCTATACGACATAAATCCCACGCTTGAGTTTTATTATTATACACGGTCAGATAGACATAGTTCTTGTCAATAAACCAGTCTTCCCCTATAATTCTAAAACTGTTTCTGTCAACATCCGTTCTCTTATCATAGTGATAAACGTAGTCTTTATCCCGCATCCATTCGTCCTGTCTGGAACCGAGACGATACACAAAGTATTCTGCTGTTTCGACATCTATGCCACTGTGAGAAGGGCTTATGTAGGAACTGTATGAACCGCTACCCGAATAGTCTCGGATATATACATTGTCTTTATCCACAGCAACTCCACTGGCATTGATATGGAATGTTTTGGCATCTACGTTTTCTATCAACTTGTCTCCAAACCAGACATGGGTTGCATCCTTTGCCCATTGGTTATCTAATACCGTAAATGTTGATTCGTCCACATCTTTGAGGTAGCCCCAACTGCCGTGATTTATCAATTCAAGAGAATGTTCAACCGAGATATAGTATATTCCTCTGATATTTTTATAGTAGGTATAATAATCACTATCAACTTTATTACCTCTGGGAATAGGTAAAACTATATACAGCGACACAAAAACAAACAGACCAATTATGGAAGCTATAATAGTTACTATTTTAGAATACATCTTTAATTCTTGTTTTTTCATCACTTGCCTCCTTTCCGCCAAAGGGCTTAGAATAGTCGTATGATTAAGACAATATCAATCAAAGATAGTGTATTATATTACGACTGGCGTTGTAGGAGCCATTCTACTGAATATTCGCCCATCCGCATCAAACAGACTAAATATTCTTTCTATCTCAGAAGTCAGCATTGCCGGTAACGAATCCCATGATTTAAGCGGTGTAGCATCATAGCGGTCACAATAGTATATCTTATTATCCGAGGTATTAAGATAGAGCTTTGAGCAGTCATAATTATAAGAGGCAAAAAAGAACATTTCCGGTGTGGCATTTTTAGGCCGTTCAAACTTTTGGACATCTTCAAGATTAAACGGATACCATGAATCCAAATCGCTTCTGTTATAGGATGTCCTGCAACCATGCAATGCCAATGTACAATTCATTATATCAAAGCCATTGGATACATTCATCAGAAAATCCTTGTAGACTTCAGGTATAGCGACTCCCAATCTCTTCTCCAAATCGCAAACTTCTGTTTCCGTGACACATGGGTACATAATATTAAGCCAGGCATATTCAGCAATATGCGGAGCTTTTCCAATCAACAATGCACCATTTTTTGAATGAGTGACTCCTAAATGAGAGAATCTCATTAACAGGTTTTCCAATTCTTTCTTTTCCATACTTATTTAGATAGGTTAATACATTACTTTCCAGGTTTCTCACTAACGATATAGTAAAACAATGTTCATATACAAATATATGAAACATTCTTCATAATTCCCCTCGATAACCATTCTATTCTCTTTATAAAGAATAAATTAGATATAATTTATCCTGCGATAGAAGAATAAACACAAGAAAGAAAAAGGCAACAATTCGTGCTATTCACGTCAAAAGACCTAAAACAAAAGAAGAGATGGAATAAGACTTTCCGGCATGCATATAAGCATTTCGGACGTAAGGCACTCTCCAGTACATTACGTCCGAAATATCAAATACTTTATTTTATTTCCCTTCCAGCAAATCCGGACGCAAACGCTGGGTCCGTTCAAGCGACTGCTGGAACTCCCATTCACGAATCTTCGCTTCATGGCCGGACAACAAGATGTCGGGCACCTTCCAGCCGTTGTATTCTGCCGGACGCGTGTACACCGGAGGAGCCAGCAGGTTGTCCTGGAACGAATCGGACAAAGCCGACTGCTCATCGGAAATCACTCCCGGAATGATGCGAACAATCGAATCGGCAATCACCGCTGCCGCCAACTCGCCGCCCGTCAGCACATAGTCGCCAATGCTGATTTCCTTCGTGATGAAATGCTCGCGGATGCGGTAGTCGATGCCCTTGAAGTGTCCGCACAGAATAATCAGGTTCTGCGACAGCGACAGCGTGTTGGCCATCTTCTGGTTGAACTGCTCGCCGTCGGGCGTCGTGAAAATCACCTCGTCGTAATGACGTTCCGCCTTCAGTGCAGAGATACACCGGTCAATCGGCTCAATCTTCATCACCATGCCGGCACATCCCCCGAACGGATAATCGTCCACCTTACGGTAACGGTCGTACGCGTAATCGCGCAGGTTATGGATGTGAATCTCGGCAATTCCTTTCTTCTGAGCACGGCTCATGATGGAGTAATTGAAGAATCCTTCAATCATTTCCGGCAATACGGTTATAATGTCTATTCTCATTTGTCTGCGATTGTTTTTTGCAAAAGTACGAATATTTTTGCTACTTTTGCATGAAACATTACGCTTTAATGTCATGACAGAAATAGAAAGAATCGACCAGCTGCGTGAAGAGTTACACACGCATAATCATAACTACTACATTCTCAATGCACCAACCATCAGCGACCAGGAATTCGACCGGCTCATGCGCGAGCTGCAGGATTTGGAAGCGAAACACCCCGAACACTACGACGAGAATTCGCCGAGCGTGCGCGTGGGCAGCGACCTGAACAAGGAGTTCCGCCAGGTAGAACACAAGTATCCTATGCTCTCACTGGGCAACACGTATTCCGAAACAGAGGTGCGGGAGTTCTACGAACGTGTGCGGAAGGCACTGAACGAGGACTTCGAAATCTGCTGCGAGCTGAAGTTCGACGGTACGTCCATCTCTCTGACCTACGAAGACGGACGACTGGTGCAGGCGGTGACGCGTGGTGACGGTGTACGGGGTGACGACGTGACGGACAACGTAAAGACCATCCGCTCCATTCCGCTGCGTCTGTCGGGCGAAGGCTATCCCCGCCGGTTTGAAATCCGTGGTGAGATTCTGATGCCGTGGACGGTATTCGAGGAACTGAACCGCGAACGTGAGCAGCGTGAGGAACCGCTTTTTGCCAATCCACGCAATGCGGCTTCGGGTACGCTCAAGTCGCAGAACTCGGCAGTAGTGGCTTCGCGCAAGCTGGATGCCTACCTATATTATCTGTTGGGCGAGGAACTGCCGCACGACGGGCATTATGAGAACTTGCAGGAAGCGGCACGCTGGGGTTTCAAGGTGTCGTCGCACATGCGCAAGGCCCGTACGCTAGAAGAAGTATTCGACTTTATCAACTACTGGGACTTGGAGCGCAAGAACCTGCCGGTGGCTACCGACGGCATTGTGCTGAAGGTAAACTCACAGCGCCAGCAGCGCAACCTGGGCTTCACGGCCAAGTCGCCGCGCTGGGCCATCGCTTATAAATTTCAGGCGGAACAGGCTTGCACCAAACTGCTGAAGGTGACATATCAGGTGGGACGTACGGGAGCGGTAACCCCCGTAGCCAATCTGGAACCGGTTCAGCTTTCGGGTACGGTGGTGAAACGTGCTTCTCTCCACAATGCCGACATCATCGAGTCGCTCGACCTGCATCTGGGCGATATGGTGTACGTGGAAAAGGGCGGCGAAATCATTCCGAAGATTACGGGAGTGGATAAGGACGCACGTCCGGAAGGAAGCGAAAAGGTAACTTTCATCACACACTGTCCGGAATGCGGCAGCCGACTGGTACGCTACGAGGACGAAGCTGCACATTACTGCACGAACGAAGACGGTTGTCCCACACAGATAAAGGGCCGAATCGAGCATTTCATCAGCCGCCGTGCCATGAACATCGAAGGACTGGGACCGGAAACCGTCGACCAGTTCTATCAGGAGGGACTGATTCACGATGTGGCCGACCTCTACACGCTGCAAGCTGCGGACATCTGCCGCCTGAACCGCATGGGAGAAAAATCGGCCGAGAACATCATACAGGGAGTAGAGAAATCGAAGACCGTTCCCTACGAGCGTGTCATCTTTGCACTGGGCATCCGCTTTGTGGGCGAAACCGTGGCCAAGAAAGTGGCACGTGCGTTCCGCTCCATCGACGACCTGAAATCGGCTACGCTGGACGACTTGATTCACGTGGACGAAATCGGCGAAAAGATTGCACAGAGCATCCTGCGTTATTTCCACAGCGAAAAGAATCTACAGCTCATCGAACGCCTGCGTGAAGCCGGAGTGCAGATGGCCATCAGCGAGGAAGAGACAGCCGGACAGACCGACAAGCTGCAAGGCCAGTCCATCGTCATCAGCGGCGTATTTGCCCGCCATTCGCGCGACGAATACAAGGCACTCATCGAAAAGCATGGCGGAAAGAACGTGGGCAGCATCTCCAAGAAAACAAGCTTCATCCTGGCCGGAGAGAACATGGGCCCCAGCAAGCTGGAAAAAGCAGAAAAACTGGGCATCCGCATCGTAAATGAAGAGGAGTTTCTCGGAATGATTGGCGAATAAAGTGCCAGTCCTTTACAAATTATTTATAAAAGGCAAAAAAACGATTAAATCTATAGGTTAAATTGAAAATATTCGTACTTTTGTACACTTGTTAAAGCGATTATATTTCATTTATGATAGTAAGAAGACTGAAAGGAATGGGAGTAGCTCTGATTACTCCCTTCAAGAGCGACGGTAGCGTGGATTATAACGCGCTGGTACGACTCGTTGAATATCAGGTACAAAATGGGGTGGATTTTCTCTGTGTACTGGGTACCACTGCGGAAACGCCGACACTGACTGAGGAAGAAAAAAGACAAATCAAGAAAGTGGTGATAGAACGCGTCAACGGTCGTGTGCCAATTTTGCTGGGCATCAGCAGCAACTGCACGCAGACGGTGCTCAACACGCTGAAAAATGAGGACTTCACAGGAGTGGATGCCGTACTGGTGGCCGTTCCTTATTATAATAAACCTTCGCAGGAAGGCATTTACCAGCACTACAAGGCCATTGCCGAAGCTACAGATCTTCCGGTAGTGCTTTACAATGTGCCGGGACGTACCGGAGTGAACATGACGGCCGAAACAACCTTGCGTCTGGCACGCGACTTCAAGAACATCGTGGCTATCAAGGAAGCATCGGGCAACATTACACAGATGGACGATATCATCAAGAACAAACCGGAGAACTTCGATGTAATCTCGGGCGACGACGGTATTACCTTTCCGCTGATTACCTTGGGAGCCGTGGGCGTTATCTCCGTTATCGGAAATGCCTTTCCGCGTGAATTCAGCCGCATGACGCGTCTGGCACTGGCCGGCGACTACAACAACGCGCTGACCATCCATCACCAGTTTACCGAACTGTTCAAGCTGCTGTTTGTCGACGGTAACCCGGCTGGAGTGAAAGCCATGCTCAGCATGATGGGAATGATTGAAAACCGTCTGCGCTTGCCGCTGGTTCCTACCCGCATCACTACTTACGAGCAGATGCGCCGCATACTGGATGAGCTGAAAATAAAATGCTAAAGAAATCACGGCAGAACCCTGCCGTGACCGCATAAAAAAAGAGATTTCAAATCTGTACAGAACCTGTCTGATTTGAAATCTCTTTGCTTTTTGTTGTATCCAAAGTCATCTTCTTCAAAGGGCGGGCATCAATTTTCTGCCTGATGCAGAAGCGATGCCAGTTCGGAGGGAGTTACATTCTTTGCCACAATGGCTCCACGGTCGTTCACCAGGTAATTGATGAATCCGTGCTTCAGGTCGTACGACTTGAATATCTCCGAATTTTCACCTTCCATTTCCTGATAGACGTTATCGCTGATACCGTCCTGGCGAACCGCAGCGTTGAATACCGACTGGTAGCGGTCGAACGAAATGGAAATCATCTCAACACGGGCGTCGTCCGAAACCACATTGTGCAGTCTGGCATTGCGTGTACGCGATGCGGCGTCGTAACTGGCCCAAAAGCTCAGCAGGATGTAATTGCCTTTTGCGGCTTGCAGGCTGAGCGGCTGCTTTTCTTTTCCGAGCACTAACTCCGGAGCCTGCGCCCCAAGCGGAAGTTTCTCGGTGGGAGTCTTTCTCTTGTCAAATGACAGAGAAATGAAGGAACTGAATACTAATACAACAAAAAACCACTTTACATTTTTGAGCATGTAATTTGATTTTAGTTAATACTATCCGGTACTGTGTCCTTACAGTGATTTCCTGCCCGGAACATTACTTCTGTGGCCGGAACAGCAGGACTGCCCGGCCACGTGAATCTGGGAAATCCGTTGCAAATATACGGTTTATTTCCCTAAAAAGTTCAGAAAAGTCTAATATTTTATGTTTTTAAGCATAATTTTTAAGTTTCATCTGAAGCATCTCCCCATTTTCTGCCACGTAAACGTACTTGTCGGTACCCCGGTCTTCCACTTCTACACGGTAGTAATTTCCTGTTGCTGTTTCAAAGAAATCCACGTCATCAATTACCATTCCGCTTCCTGACAATTCAGTAAAAACCTGCTGTACACTCTCGGGGAGGGTGGTGAATTCACGCCGCTCCACTTCGTACATGGTGTGTACCCATGAAAGGGTTCCGTTGTTCAATGCGTAATATACTTCCTTCTGACGACCGCCGTCGCGGATTTCCACTTCAATACCTCCTTTTTCTTCTTCAATGTCCAGAATCACAGCCTGAGGGTATTTGGCCTTTACCAAATCTTTCACTTCCGAAGTCTGTCCGGGAGCTATCGGAGTATGTTCACCCCATTCAGTATCCTCACGAATCAGTGTACCGTCTTCCAGATAAGTAAGCTCGTATTCCTTTTCGCCCGATTCTACTTCTATCACGTAAGTCACACTGCCGTCGGTTTTCTCAATCTTGTCCACATCATCCACTTTCCACGAAGCGTATGCACCCGCTTTGAAAGCATCTTGTACAGCTTGCGGTAATTGTGTGAAACGTAAGTCGTAATCTGTCATTACCCATGCGCCGTCGGGAGTAAACCATGCCTTGTTCTCATATCCGTTATCCACGAATTCAGCTTCATAGAACTGACCTTTCTGTTCCCAGTCCACTCTCGATACATTCGGATATCGGGTATCAAAAGCTTCTTGGAGGTTTGCCGATACTTGCAAACGGTCGTCATCGTCTTTATCACAGCTCTGCAGGCTGACAACACCCAGTGTCATCATGGCCCAAAATACAATTTTCTTCATAAATCAATGTTCTTTTTTTCTTTTGGTTGTGACAAAGTTCTGACACGATTCTGAAAAGATTTTGAAATAATCTGCGAAGTGGGAAAAAAAATGAGATTTCGCGTGCCCAGTCTATTTTTATCACTATATTTGGGGTACAACAACTTAGACAATTTATATATGAGATATATCCACCACATTTTTGTAGTTCTTTTTTGTCTGTTTTTCTCTACCGTATCGGCCCAAAAAGTGGGACTGGTGCTCAGTGGGGGTGGAGCCAAGGGCCTTACGCACATCGGTATCATCCGTGCACTGGAGGAGAACAACATTCCCATCGACTATATCACGGGTACGTCCATGGGAGCCATCATCGGCTCGCTCTATGCCATGGGCTATTCGCCGGACGATATGGAAAAGCTTATCAAATCGGAGGACTTCAAGCGATGGTATTCCGGAGGGATACAGGAAAAATACATCTATTATTTTAAACGGAATCCGCCCACACCGGAATTTATCAATATCCGTGTGTCACTGAAGAACCCGTTGCATAAGGTAAAGACACAGTTTCTGCCTTCCAGCGTAGTTGACCCGCTACAGATGAACTTAGCGTTCGTGGAGCTGTTCGGGCAAGCTACGGCGCTCTGCCGAGGGAATTTTGACAGGCTGTTCGTGCCATTCCGCTGCGTAGCCTCCGATGTGTATAACAAATGTCCGATTATTTTCAAGGAAGGTGATTTGGGAGATGCCGTGCGTGCCTCCATGAGTTTTCCGGGCATGTTCAAGCCCATTGAGATTGATTCCGTGCTGGCGTATGACGGAGGGATATACAACAATTTTCCGGTCAACGTAATGACGGAGAACTTTCATCCGGACATTATTATCGGCAGCGTGGTAAGTTCTAATCCGGGGAAGCCGCAGGAAGGAGACATTATCGGACAGCTGGAAAGCATGATCATGCAGAAAACGGACTATTCCGTGCCTGATTCTACAGGTATTCTCATGACCTTTAAATACGATGATGTGAGCCTGATGGACTTCAATCGTTTTGACGAGCTTCACGACATCGGCTATGAACGTACTATGGAACTGATGGATTCCATCAAGAACCGGATTCCCCGTCGTATGGACTATCGTCTGCTGGAAAAGGAACGCATGGCTTTCAAAAAGAAAATGCCTGAATTCCGTTTCCGCAATATCATCATACACGGAGCAAACGACCAGCAGAAAAAATACATCCGTAAGGAATTCCATAGCGAAGAAGACGGCACATTCTCTCTGGAAGAGCTTCGGAAAGGATATTTCCGCCTGATGTCATCCGATAATATGATTTCTGAGATTATTCCTCATGCGGTATATAATCCCTACGAGAACGATTTTAACCTGGATTTGAAGGTACGCATGAAGGATGACCTCTCGCTGAGAGTAGGAGGTAACGTAGGCTCAAACGGAGCGAACCAGGTGTATGTAGGAGCTACCTATCACAACCTGAACAATTTCTCCAAGGAATTCTCGCTGGACGGACAGTTAGGACAAATCTACAATAACCTGCAACTTGCGGGACGCATTGATTTGCCAACCCGTCTGCCGACCTCATACCGGCTGGTGGCTTCCTTGTCTACGTTCGACTACCTGAAGCAGGAAAAACTCTTGAGCAAAGGAAATACTCCCATTTTCAACAAGCAAAAAGAAGAGTTTGTCAAGTTGTTTGTATCCATGCCTTTCCTGAGCAGGCAAAAAGCAGAATTCGGTATCGGGGTAGGCCAGTTGGAAGACCAATACTTCCAGACGAACGTCATTGACTTTAGCTCAGACGTACGCGACGCCAGCAAATATACCATATTTGGCGGTTCGGTTGCATTGGACGGAAATACACTTAACAGCCGGCAGTTTGCCACTTCCGGACGGCATGAAAGACTTGCCGCACACATTTATACTGGGGTGGAACGGTACTATCCAGGAAACGAAGATCCCGCCTATACGGAAAACTATAAATACATCCAATCATGGCTGCAAATAGCCTATGAACTGGAAAAGTATCATACACTCAACCCTCATTTCTCGCTAGGAACCTACCTGAAGGCCTATTATTCTTCGCGTAACTTTAGCCACAATTACCGGGCTACCATGATGCAGGCTGGAGAATTTGCACCTACGGCTCACAGTAGAATCACCTACAACGAAGCATTCCGGGCTAATCAGTTTGTAGGAGCAGGTGTATGTCCAATCTACCAGTTCAACAGCGTGCTTCAGGTAAGACTAGGCATGTATGGATTCGCACCGATTTTCCCCATTCGGGAAGAAAGTGGTAAAGCACGCTATGGAAAAGTGTTCTCACAGTTCGAATATATGGGCGAACTGAATCTGGTAGTCAGACTTCCTTTCGGCTCCATATGTGCCTACCTAAATCACTATAGTTCACCGAGTAACAACTGGAATTTAGGCCTCACACTAGGCTGGCAGATATTTGGAAGTCGGTTTATGGAATAATTTTTATTGAAAAAAATCGCAGAAATATTTGGAAGTTTCGTACAAACTCCATACCTTTGCACCCGTCAAACAAAAAGGACATGGCCGCGTAGCTCAACTGAATAGAGTAGCTGACTACGGATCAGCCGGTTACAGGTTTGAATCCTGTCGCGGTCACCAAAAAGCACCTTTTTAAAAGAGGTGCTTTTTTTGTATCTGCAACTTTGCTATCTACAGCATAATCCAAGGGATTCGGCCGATTATCAAGTTTAACTGCGAATTTGCGATTCAACGTAAAATTTACTAGAAAAAGACTCTTCCATGTGCCAACATAATCGCTTACTCTTTATTAATTTTCCGTAAGAAAAAAACGGAGAGACAACGTTTCCTGAAAAATATTTCTACAGAAATCCTCTCAAAAGACTAAGGAAGAAGAGAACACCATACGAAAATCTCAAAAACAGAGCGAGAATTACTTTCCACAATGAAATTTCCTGCTCCTATAAAATTTTGAACGCATTTCTGCAAAGAGGAGAGAATGTTATTTTCCTAATTAAACATAATACGGATTATATTCATTATGCGTTTATCAAAAAACACAAGTGTATTTAAAGGAAAACGTACTTGCATTTAATCTACAACGCCTTTGCGTTCCAATTAAAACGTAAGGACGTTTGGAATAAAACACAAAGGTGTTTTGAGATGAACGTACTTGCGTTTTTTAAGGCCTTATTCGCACGATTCTATACATCTGAGGTGTACTGAAAATCAATAAGCAGATGATTTCAATACCATTTTTATTCGCTTTTGGGGCTTGAGATTATCGATTCTGCGAATAATAAAAACCAAGGACCGAATCCACGGATGGAAACGGCCCTGAAAATTCGTTTTTCTATGACAAGACTTTATTTAATCACCAAAATCGGCGTGTTGGAATGGAAAATCATCCGGCGGGCAATGCTGGGATTAAACAAGCGCGCAAAGACGTTCCGCTTGTAATTTGACAGACACAGCACGTCGATGCCTTTTTCCTTGACATACTCATCCAGATTGCTGAGCAGACTTTCTCCACCTAACATATCGTAATCAATTGTCAGCTGCGGATATTGCTTCTTGAAATATTCCTGGATGCCCACCAGCTTGATTTCATTCCACGTACGCTTCTGCGCATTGTCGCTCAGATGGATGAACGATACTTCAAAATGATAATCCTTGAAAGTCGTTACCAGTGAGTCGAATGCAATCAAGTCGCGCTGGTCAAAGCTGGTAAAGAATGCCACCTTATGGATTTCATCGAAGTTTTTCTTCTGCGCATTTTTCGGGATGGCATAGACAAATACCGGACTACGGTCGATGATTTCGGCCGTTACACTACCGATAAGATCCATTTCCTTCTCGCCTTTTCCGCGCGTTCCCATGATGATTATGAGCGGCTTTTCCTCACGGGCATAATGCAGGATTTCTTCTTCCGGTACGCCTTCTTTCAGAGTGCAGGTGTACTTCACATCAGGAAGTTCTCCTTCCTGAATCCGTTCTTTAATACTGTTTATCAGATTGTTAAGCTGTTCGTGGATACTATCAAGCATGCTCTTGATGCCCAGTTCATGTTCCATCGGCAACCCGTAGTTTTCTGTCGCATACTGCAAACTCGGCATGTATACCGGACTGAAAAACACGTGCATCAGCACTACTTCTGCCTGCATCTTGGCTGCAAAATTGAAACCGAATTCACAGGCAGCCATTGAATAATCGGAAAAGTCGACCGGTATCAGCACCTGCTTGCCATGCTTCTCTTCCGTTTTTTCCTCATTGACCACATCTTCGGCCAACCACGCAGAACTTTCAATGATTTTCAATGCCCTGGGCAGATCACTTTCGCGGATGCGTATTCTCACGCCCGAAGAAATGACAGGCTGAATCAGGTTGACATTATGGATGCAAGCCTCAATTCCTTCATTTTCAAGCACATTCTTTAGAATCTGGGCTTTAGAATAAGTAAGAATGGCCAGTGTTACAAGTTTTTCTTCCATGGCTTCTGCATTTTTAAGTTAATATCATATTATCGGATAAACAATAAGGGCCGTAACAGGAACGGATACTCTCCCACTCTCTTGTTACAGCCCTTATCTTATATCAAGCGCGTTGTTCTTCCTTCAGAATGGCTATTGCCTTATCGAGTACCGTAGTATCGTCAAGCATCACCAGTCCGCCATCAGGACCCGGTTCGAGATGGATACCTACGCTTTTTCCGTCCTTGAAGTTATGTCCGCCAAAGAAATTACGCACCGTTTCCACGCTGAGGTTCAACTCATCCGCAATGCGATGCATGCTTCCCGTGGGCAAAGAATCCTTGATTTTACGAAGTTCGTTAAAGGTTATTGTTCTGTTCATAGTAGTCATAATTAAGTGTTAGACAAAATGTTGTTTTTAATATCGATTTAAATATAGCAAAAGATTGTGACAGCACAAACTTTCCAACCGTTTTTTTCGAAAATATCTTACTTTCTGGTCAAAAATGCAGACTTTTTGCCACTATCATTCCTCCGATTATCGCATAAAGATAAGTCAGCAGCAATGTGGCATGCAGAATGGAAATGTCATCTTTGGTATATCCACCCTTGGTGTACTGGGTGGAAATATACTGCGGACAATCAAAAAATTTCTTGCGCAGACGTGCGTACAGCAGGTACACAAGCACACCGACAACCGATCCAGCCACCGCCCCGCACAGAATATCGCCGGGATAATGGACACCTAAATACATGCGTGAGTATGAGGGAATCATGGCCCACAGAAACATCATGCAGGTAAAAGGCAGATAGCGCACCAGCAACGAAGCAAACATCGCTACGGCAAAGGTATTGGCGGCATGGCTGGAGATAAATCCATACAAGCCTCCCCGATAGTCGTTCACCGTCTGCACCAGATACATCAGTTCAGGGTCTTGAGTGGGACGAAAACGGGCAAAATAAGGCTTGCAGAGTCCCGATGCAAACTGGTCGGCCAGCGTAACACACAAAGCGAACATCAGCGTGATGACTATTCCTTGCGGCACACGGTTATTCTTAAACACGACATACAGCAACACCAGTACGGCCGGAATCCATGTCTTGGTGTCTGTCACTGTCCACATGAATCCATCCCAGAACAAGGAGTCGCTTCCGTTAAGAGAAAGTAGCAAAGCCTTGTCGGCCTCTATGAGTTGCTGTATGTCTGCCATTTATGCTTATCTGAATTAAATGATTTCAATTGCTTCCGTCTTCACCCAGCCTTTGTTGCCGTCTTCCAAGCGGATTTCCTTCCAGCCTTTCATCGAATTGTCCTCGATGAAGACTTTCGTACCTTCATGCAGCACGAACAAGTCGGTTCCGCTTTCGTTCGGCGTACTCTTGACATTGATTGTCGGCTCCATCACAATGGCTCCCGTACGGTCTACCAGCTCCGCTTTCTGTTCACTGGCAAAAATATTGCTGCACACCGTCACAATCAGAAATACCACCGCTCCGATGAATCCGGTTTTCTTTATCCAAAGGCGGTTGCCGAAGATATAAAAAGAGACTCCTATCAGCAAAAGAATGAACGAGAAAATTCCCACATAGCCCCAGCTCTGTTCGCTCATCATGTTGACCAGCGATTTATACCATGTCACGATGAACACCTCGGCAGTAGGCGTAATCTTGTCCACCGTCTTGCTGCGTGCCATGTCCAGATTAAAACGGATATCCGCATCTCCCGGATTCAAGAGAAGTGCACGTTCGTAGTTGAGCACTGCCTTAGCCGTATTCTTCAGCTTGAAGTACGCATTTCCAAGATTATAATAGATGTCGGCCGATTCTCCCTGCGTCTGCAGGATTTCTTCATACAAGGACGCTGCCTCGCTGAACTTTTCCTTCTGGTATGCTTCGTCAGCTTCCGCCTTTGTGGGAGCTGCCACGGCAAACTGAATATACCCAATCAGGCCTATCAATAATAAAGATAATTTCTTCATATTTAGTCTGCTCTCCTATCCGTTTTAATGTTTGATACTGTTTTCCATTTTACTGATGACTTCCACAGAAGCGGAATATACCTTGTCCATCGCCTCGTTTTCGTTACCCGGAGCATAACGTGCATATTCACATTCGTTGAGCACACCGATGAACTCGGCAATCAAGGCTTCCTGCACACCGTAGTTGGTCAGTTCGGCTTCAATGTTGTCTTTCGACAGCTGAGATACCGGAATACTGAGCTTGTCGCTGATGTATCCCCACAAAGCCTTCAGCACTTCGTCATAGAACTCATTCTTCTTGTTTTCTGCCAGCAACTTACCAGCCAGTTTCATACGGCGGGTAGCCACCTTGTTGGCTTTCTTGGTCTTCACCTTCGCCACGTTGGCATTTTCGAGGGCTTTCTGGCGATAAATCACTGCAAAGACAACGAACAGCAGCAACGGAATCAGATAGCACAAGTAATATCCCACGGTACCGAAAAAGAAGTCTCCCTTCGGACGAAGTGAAGAATCACCCAACTTAATGAAGCGGATATCCTTACCCAGCATCTTCACGCTCTCCTTGTTGGTGAAGTCTGAAATCACCTGATCGGCATTTCCCTGTCCTTTGGCCACCTTCAGGTTGTAAGCTTCTGTTTTCAGGGTCTTGTAACTGTTGCTCTTCAGGTCGAAGTAGGTAAATTCTACCGCCGGAATCGTAAAGTTGCCTGCATGACGCGGAATTGCCAGATATTCGAATGTCTTCGTTCCCGTCAATCCACTGTTGGTCAGCTTATAATCATCTGTCACTTTCGGGTCATAGATTTCGAAATCCTGCGGGAATTTCACTTCCGGCGTACCGATAAGCTTCATGTTTCCTGTACCACTCAGTGTAAGTTTGATGGTCACGGCATCGTTGGTCTTCACATCGGTTGCATTGATAGACGATGCCAGCTTGAACTCACCCACTGCTCCAGAGAATCCAGCCGGTTTGGCAGGAAGCGGCTGCACGTTAATCACTACTTTCGGAGTCGTAATTTTCTTCTTCACTTCCACGTATCCTCCGCCATTGAAGAAAGCATCAAACGGGTCGTCCGAAACAGTCTGCTGGGCAACCACCCCATCAAATGTAATAGAAGGGATTTCCAGTTTACCCGTCTGTTGCGGGAACAGCACATACTGACTCCATACAGTCGTATTGTAGTTCCGCCCTTTATAATGTTCCAGCGTAAAAGTCTTCTGCTGCGGCAATTCTACCTCCTGCGTATGGAAGCCCTTCAAATCGGGCATCTTGCCATACAACTGACGCAGATTCACCACGGTATATACCTTATAAGTCAGCAGAATGGCTTCCTGCTCGTGTACGGTGGTTTTGCTGGCTGTAGCCGTGATAAACAAATCATTGGCCGAGATACGGCTACCTGCTGCCTGGCTGCGTGAAGAAGAAGCACTGCCTCCCCCGTTGTTGCCACTATTTCCCGAGTTCTGGTCCTGCGGAAGCACCTTGATGGAAATGGCATTGGAAAAGACTTTCTCTCCATTTACCTCTACACTGGCTGCCGGAATGGTATACGTACCGGGACTTCCAGCCAAGAGAATATAAGTGAACGCCGTAGAACTGTTCGATGTACGCTTTCCGTTGATAATCTGAATACTGCTCTGCTGAGAGCGGCTCGGTCCCATCAGCACGTCAAAGCCCTTGATGGAAGGAGCACGAAAATCCTTGATGTCTTGCGAATTGACCGTGAATACCAGTCGTACCTGGTCACCGCTTACCACCACGTCGGCAGCTTCTGCCACAAAGCGTACCTTGTCGGCAGCTTTCACCTGCCACGCCGCAAGTATCGTAAAAAGTAAGAATATTATCTTTCGCATTATTCTGTTATTTATGATTATTCATTTGTTCTTCATTGCTTCCAGCCTTACCAGTCTTTTTCCAGCTTGCGTCCCTGCACCTGAATCTGCTTCTTCACCTTATCCTGCACGTTCTTTTCGTCCTGCATCACGGCGTTGAGCAACTGCTGGGCATTTTCCTTCGACATCTGATTCTGGTTTTGCTGCTGTTGCTGCGGATTCTGCTGCTGTTCTTTCTTGTTCTGGTCTTGCTGGTCCTTGTTCTGCTGCTTGTCATCCTGCTTCTGGTCCTGCTTGTTTTGCTGCTGGTCCTGATTCTGCTGGTTCTGCTGCTGATCTTTCAATTGCTTCTGCGCCAGTGCCAGGTTGTAGCGGGTTTCATTATCCTTCGGATTGTTGCGCAAGGACTGCTTATAGGCTTCGATACATTGCGGCAACTGTTTGGACGACTGTAGAATGACTCCCATGTTGTGGTAAATCTGTGCCAACTTTTTCTTGTCCTTCTCCAGACGAGACGCTGCATCAAACTGCTCCATAGCCTCTTTAGCCTTTTCCTGCATCATCAGCGCATTCCCCAGATTGTACATGGCATCGGCCGACTTGGGATTCAGCTCCAGCGCCTTCCGGTAGTCTACTTCCGCCTTGACAAACAAGCTGTCCTTGTAAAGCTTGTTGCCGCTTCGCAGATAATCACGGTCTGTTTTCTGTCCGTATCCAGCCACGGCAGTCAGGGCCAGACAGATACACAGAATATATCCTTTCACTTTCATCTCCAGTTTCATTTAAAGAGTTTCACATTCTTGAAAAGCGGATTCTTGCGGTTCAGAATCATCAGGTCAGCCACCAGCAAAAGAATAGCCAGCCAGGCCAGTACCTGGAACTGCTCGTCGAACTCCGTAAAGACCTGTGTCTCTACATCCGCCTTCGCCAGTTTGTTTATTTCCGCATTCAGCGCCCTTTCGGCATTGTTGGTATTGTCCACACGCACGTAAATACCATTTCCAGCTTTGGCAATCTCCTGACACATCTGCTCGTTCAGACGGGTCACGACCACATTGCCGTCCTTATCGCGACGGAATTCATTGGTACCTTCCACCGGAATAGGTGAACCGTCGGGTAAACCTACTCCTAATACAAATACACGCATACCCTTCTTGGCAGCCTCCTGAGCAGCCTCGATAGCTCCTCCTTCGTGGTTCTCACCATCGGTAATCAGCACGATGGCACGTCCTACCCCTTCATTCGGAGTGAAACTCTTCATAGCCAGGTCGATGGCGCCGCGGATGTCCGTACCCTGTGTGGTAATCAAGGAAGGAGAAATCGTCTCCAGAAACATCTTGGCCGATACATAGTCGCTCGTAATCGGGAGCTGTGTGAAAGCTTCACCTGCAAACACAATCATGGCCACTTTATCGTTGTTGAAGGTCTCTACCAGACGGGAAATCAGCTTCTTCGATTTTTCCAGACGGCTAGGAGTGACATCCTGTGCCAGCATAGAGTTTGAAATATCCAGTGCCACCACCGTTTCCACACCCTGACGCTTCACCGTTTCCATCTTTGAACCGAACTGCGGACGAGCCAGCATGAAAATAACCATGGCCAGCGCAGAAAGCGTCAGCCAAAATTTTACGTCCGGACGATATTTCGACACATCCGGCATAAGATGTGCCAGCAACTCCGGACTACCATATTCGCGCAACTTCTTGCGACGGCGATAGTTCGAATAAAAATAGAACACAGCCAGCAAGGGCAGCACGATCAGTAAATACAAATATTGAGGTTCTCCAAATCGAAACATGACTTCTTATTTTAAGGTATTTTCTTCAAAACTGTATTCCGCAAAAGAATTTCAAGCAAGATGCTCAGGAATGCAATCAGTGCAAACACCGCATAGGCTTCTTCACGTTTGCTGAATTCCTTCACGTTCAGTTTCGTTTTTTCCAGTTTGTCAATTTCACGGTACACTTCCTTCAGCTTCGTATTGCTGGTAGCACGGAAATAATTTCCATTAGTTGTTCCGGCAATCTGGCTCATGGTCTGTTCGTCGATTTCCACCGGCATCTGTACATATTGCACACCAGCGTACGTCTGCATCGGATAAGGTGCCGTACCGTTAGTTCCTACACCGATGGTATACACACGGATACCAAACTGCTTGGCTATTTCGGCCGCAGTAAGCGGAGAAATGTCTCCCCGATTGTTCACACCATCCGTCAGCAGGATAACTACCTTCGACTTGGCCTTGCTGTCTTTCAGACGACTCACCGCGTTGGCCAGTCCCATACCCAGTGCTGTACCGTCTTCAATCATTCCGCGCTGTACCATGTCGCAGCTCACACTTTGGAACAAATTCAACAGTACTCCGTGGTCTACTGTCAGCGGGCACTGCGTAAATGCTTCTCCCGCAAAGATAGTCAGACCGATATTATCATTCGGACGTCCGTTGATAAACTCTGCCGCTACCTGCTTGGCCGCTTCAATACGGTTCGGCTTCAAATCTTCAGCCAGCATACTGGTCGACACGTCGACCGCCAGCATGATGTCAATACCTTCAATCTCCGTGTTCTGCCAGTTATCGGTAGTTTGCGGGCGTGCCAGTACCAGCACAATCATCACAAACGTCAGGATACGAAGCACAAACGGCGCATGCAGCAAATAAATCTTCCAACTGCGCGGAGCCTGCATGTACATCCGTGTGGTAGATACCTGCATGGTCGGTTCCGTCTTCTTGCGGCGCATCACGTACCACACGATATACGGAATCAGCAGCAAGAGCAGAAACAGATATTCTATATTCGCAAAAATCATAGTCTCAATTCATTATTAAATTAGAAAAAGAGGTCGATGATATGGCGCACAGACAAATACAAAGCAATCAGTGCGGCCACACCCGTAATGGCAATGCTGCACAGCAAGGCAATTCGTCCCTGTTTGGAACGCTTCTCCTCCACTTTGATTTCCGTCGGCTCCTTCTTGGCGTTCGGATCTTCCTCTATCTTAGTCTGGTTGATGAAATCTACCGCATTCACCAGGTTCATGTCGTTTTCATTCATCAGCGGCGCATATTTCGCAAACTTCACCAGGTCGGCTGTTTCAAACATCACCTTCAGGTCGTGGATAGATTCTTTGTCCTTCTCCTCCAACAGACGCTCGATAATTTCCGCAGACGTCATTTCCATGGCATTGAATCCGAAACGCTCCTTTATATATATACGGATGACATCGGTCAGTTCCGTATAATAAGCTTTCGGATCTTCACGCTTGGCCACCTTGTCTGCCTTGATGGTTTCAATCTTCTTCATGGCAGCCAGGTGAGGCGGAAGTTTAGGTTCTACCTTGATAATCTTGATGATAGGCTTATTGTCACGATAGCGAATGATAAAGAAGGCCGTCACCACTCCCAAAGCAATCAGCAACAGGATGGAATATACCATCGGTGCCAGGTCTTCCCAGGTAAGAGGTACTTCCTGAATGGACTTCGGACCAAAAAACTGGTCGGGGTGCAAGGTATCCACCGGAATGGAATACACTTTCAATGCCAAGGCCTTTGAACGGTAAGCCTTGTCATTGACCAGCACCTCAAACGGCGGAAGATAATACAGAGCCGAATCAAAAGAAGTCACTGTATATTCTTGTGACACCAGCCAGCGCTTGTTGTCGTTCAGCAGCTGCGTGTCGGGCTTGGCTACATCCAGAATCTCCACTCCCCTGACCAGCGTATCACGCAGCAACGGCAGACGCAATTTCTGGTTGGCATCCATGCTGACCTGCAATTTGATTTTCGCCTGCTCGCCAATGAGCAACTGCAAGGAGTCGATGGTAGCTTCCACCGTCACCTGCTGGGCTTTCAAGCCCGTTGCACAGCATAAAATCAACACAGCACAGCAACATGCCTTTATCATTTTTGAGTAGTATAATAAGAGATGTCTCATGTCAACTGTCAGTTTCGTTTTGCAAATAAATTCAGCAATGCCTTCACATAATCCTGATCTGTACGTACAGATACAGAATCCACATTGCTGTGAGTAAATGTGTCATTCAGCTTCTGCTGTTTTTCCTTCCACCAGGCATGATGTGCATTGCGCAATGCCTTCGACGAAGTATCAATCCACTGCTCATGACCGGTTTCCGCATCACGCACGTGCATCAGTCCCACGTCCGGAAGTTCTTCCATACGACGGTCGTACACCTGCACAGCCACCACATCGTGTTTCCGGTTGGCAATCGTCAATGCATTCTGGAAATCACGTTCGTCAATAAAGTCGCTCAGCATAAAGGCCGTACAGCGTTTCTTCAGCACATTCGTCAGGTACTCAATGGCACACTGCAAATTGGTGCGCTGACTTTCCGGCTTAAAATCAAGCAGTTCACGAATGATATACAGAATATGCTTGCGACCCTTCTTGGGAGGGATAAATTTCTCGATACGGTCGGAAAAGAAAATCACGCCGATTTTATCATTGTTCTGAATGGCGGAAAAGGCGATTGTAGCCGCAATCTCCGTCACCATTTCTTTCTTCAGCTGCTGAATGGTACCAAAGTCCAAACTGTTGGACACGTCCACCAGCAACATGACCGTAAGTTCACGTTCTTCCTCAAAGACTTTCACGAATGGTTTGTCGAAGCGAGCGGTCACATTCCAGTCAATATCGCGCACGTCATCCCCATACTGATACTCGCGGACCTCTGAAAAGGCCATACCACGCCCCTTGAAGGCCGAATGATACTGACCGGCAAAAATATTGCTCGAAAGTCCCCGGGTCTTGATTTCAATCTGACGGACACGCTTTAAAAGTTCACTTGTCTCCATTCCTTTAATATTTGACCGTGTTCCCCTGGAGCAACCAAAGGAACACAGCTTAGTCATTTATAATCATGCAGCCTTCCGACTGCGAATAAAAGCCGACGGGGACTCTCTTCCCCGTCTGCAACCGTTACGGGGTATCAACGCATCAGGGCACTTCAACCTTGTTCAGAATCTTGCTGACGATTTCATCAGAAGTCACGTTGGTAGCTTCTGCTTCATAAGTCAGACCGATACGGTGACGAAGCACGTCATGAGCTACGGCTCTCACATCTTCCGGAATCACGTATCCACGACGTTTGATGAAAGCGTAACTGCGTGCAGCCAGTGCCAGGTTGATAGAAGCACGAGGAGAACCTCCAAAGCCAATCAAGCCCTTCAGTTCTTTCAAGTCGTATTTTTCCGGATAACGGGTAGCAAATACGATATCTGCAATGTACTGTTCAATCTTTTCATCCAGGTATACCTGACGAACCACTTCGCGGGCAGCAATAATGTCTTCAGCCTTCAAAATAGGACGAACTTCCGTACGTTCTCCGTTGATATTCTGACGGATAATCTTCTTTTCTTCTTCCAGCTTCGGATAATCAATAATCACCTTCAGCATGAAACGGTCTACCTGTGCTTCTGGCAACGGATAAGTACCTTCCTGCTCAATCGGGTTCTGCGTAGCCATTACCAGGAAAGGCTTCGGAAGTGCAAAAGTCTGCTTACCCAGTGTCACCTGACGTTCCTGCATGGCCTCGAGCAAGGCACTCTGTACTTTAGCCGGTGCACGGTTAATTTCATCGGCCAGTACAAAGTTGGCAAAAACCGGTCCTTTGTTGGCAACGAACTGCTCATCCTTCTGACTGTAAATCATCGTACCGATAATATCGGCCGGCAGCAAGTCAGGAGTAAACTGCACACGACTGTATTTTGAATCGATCAATGAAGCAAGGGTTTTGATTGCCAAGGTCTTTGCCAATCCCGGAACACCTTCCAGCAGAATATGTCCGTCAGAAAGCAACCCAATCAATAAAGATTCGATAAGATGTTTTTGACCTACGATTACCTGATTCATTCCCTCCATCAGGTTTGTCACAAACGCGCTCTGGCGTTCGATTCGTTCATTCAATTCACGAATGTCAATAGCTTCAGCCATAATTTTCTTCTATTTTAGTTCTCTTTTTTTTCATTAAAAAATGCCCTTTCAAAACATATATCTAAAAAGACACCCCAAAATTAAGGTATTCCCTTAACAGGCACAATAAATTTTGATAAAAAAATATAGACGGGTTTCGCCTTTTAAGGCTTATTGAACTAAAGAAAATTAAAAAGGCCTTGTTTGAATTGAAACAAGGCCTCTCGTTATTTTTTAGGAGTAAGTTGCGGAATCTGAATTGTGGTACCCACCGGCACGTTATCCGGATTTTTGATAATAGCCTTATTGTGCTTCACCAGATAAGGCCATAGTTTTTTATTTCCGTAGAATTTCAGGGCCACACGTACCAGGCTTTCCCCTGGTTTAAGGGTATATGAGCCCTGATTTCCAGTTATCTGGTATTCAACCGTATCGGCTAAGGTTTCCCTTTTCGGTACAGACGTAGAAGCTACGGGAGTTTTTTCTTCTTTCTTCGCGACGGTTTTCAAGGTATCCTTCTTCTGTACCAAAGAAGAATCTTTTTTTACAACTAAAGTATCAGCCACCTGCAAGGAGTCCGGAACCACAGGCGCAGGCGTTTTCTGCGTTTCATTCATCAGTTTCTCTACCACCTGTTCCGGAATATACCGTCGGCCCGAGGTCAATACCCATGTCACGATTCCTCCTATGAAAATACCTGCCAGCAAGATGGAGGCAATCATACACCACGGCACATTGGCTTCTTTCCCTGAAGGAGTCAGAACAGCAGCGGGAATCCTTTCTTCCTTTTCAGACAACGTATCTTCCTGCTTTTCTTTCACCTCCTCTTTCTCAGTAACCACCTTCTCCGTTATTGACGCCTGAACAGGTTCCTCTTCTATCGGAGAAGCAGCTTCCGTTTGTGGCAATACTTCATCAGTTTCTTCCGTAGCCGGCTCTGTTGGGGATTCGATTACAGCATCGGTTCCTCCGGTCTTCTCTTCCTCGGTTACCGTCTCTTGAGATTCCACCTCGGTTTCACCCTCAGGCAAGTCTGTAAAATGCACTTCATCTTTCAGCAGCACCGGCTGGAAATGCGCAAAAGGCTTATTCACCAAATCCTTCAATCCGGTTTCCGGGATAAACGAAACACGCGTATGCGACTGACCATCCGTGGTTTCCGGTCCGTTGGAAGCTGTTTCCTCCGTAGCGTCTACCGTAATCAGCTTAAACGTACCCAGACCTTTTACCTTTACATACTTGTCCCTTGCCAAAGCTTCTTCTATCAATGACAGAAACTCCTTGGCAAAGAGTGCCGCATCAGCCTGGCTCAACTGGCTTTTGCGAGCAAATAAGTCCACAAGTTCATGTAAAGTTACTTTATCATTCATCCGACAAGACGTTTTTAACCCTTCCTTTTAACGAAGTAGCCGACTTAAAACTGACAGCCAGTTCGGGAGGTACCAGAAAGCGCTGTTTGGTGACGGGATTCACAGAAATATACTCCATCTTTTTCTCCACCTCAAACGAGCCGAAGTCCTGTAGCACCACAGTCTTGTTTTCCTGCAAAGACTGCGACACACACTCCGTGAAAGAAGCCAGCAAAGACGCTGTTTCCTTTTCAGTTTTCTCTATACGACGGGAAAGTTCTTCTATGAATTCCTTGTTGGTCATTTTATTTTAGATTTTCAACGGTTTAATATAACCGTTTGAAGAATAAACATTTAACTG
>OGFD01000177.1_pt1 | contig 46623 bp, 73 predicted proteins | sample 1570851 | NCBI WGS metagenome assembly OGFD01 (sample SAMEA2582077, study PRJEB24529) | metagenome | biome: Human gut stool | place: China | collected 2011
TATGCCGATTCTATGTTTAATTTTAATTTATCGGTAAAAATTTACCGAAGTATTGAATAAGAAAAGAAGAAAAGAAATCGAAGTCCTAAGAGAGTCGTTGAGAAAAGTATATGAGGAACTTGAAGAACTCAAAGATGAAGAACAGGAAGCCTTTGATAACCTACCTGAGTCTTTCCAGGAATCCGAAAAAGGAGAGCGGATGCAGGAGTACATAGAATACATGGAAGAAGCTCTCTCAAGCATTGAAGAATCAATTGAAAGTTTAAATGAAATAGAGTAAAATTATGGACGGAACAACAATTTTCTCAGTTATCTGCGTCCTGCTTTTTGCAGGCTATCTGGTGGTAAGATACCGCCGATACAACATTCATCGCGCACTGAATCTGCCGACAAATCCTCCGCGTTATCCGGACAGTGCCATTAAATCGGCCAAGGAAATAGGTAAATTCCTGTTCACCCGTGCGGAGATTTGCGGTGTTCACTTCATGACGGCCGACAAAGATACGGGCGTTTCCTACGAAGCTATCCGCGACATTTCTCGTGGGAAAGACACGCACATAGTGAACTTCCTGCGCATGGCTCACTTCCTGGGCTGTGAGGTGGTGATACGGCAAATCGGTACGACCGACACCGAGGACCCGGCAACCACTCCGCAAGTGTATGAAGAAATGATCGCCAACATTGAAGAGGAAAACAGAAGATAAAAAACATACACTTCAATTAATTGATATTCAGCACCGGTTCAGGCGTGAATCGGTGGTTTTTTGAATTTTAGATTCAATTTTAATGCGATTCTTGCTTAAAATTGTTACATTTGCCATGCAAAAGAAAAACAATGAATTAACCATTAAAGCAGGGCAAATGATCTACACTAATCAACGACGCAGGGAGCTTAACAAAGCTCTGTTTTCTAAACTGCAAAATCCCCTTATTACTACGCTCGCCGAGGAAGGCGACTCACACATTTTTCTTGAACATCTGCCAAAGGATGCCGAGGAAATTCCCACAGACGACTGCCTGATGCGTAATGTGCCGCGAGGTGTGCTGCCGTGGAACCAGGTGATGCCGGTATTCATTCCTGCTATGTACAACGGGAAGAAAGCTTATCTGGTGAACTACGTGAATAATTCACAGAAGAGCATACAGACGGCGCTCGAAAAACTGAACACCTGCGGAATGTATTACATTCCCGGCATGACGCTGGAGAAAGGAGTGGATTATGAATGAATTTAAGAAGATGGCCATGCAGGGATGCCTTATCCTGATTGGCATGGTACTGGTAGCAGGATTCTGCCTGTATGGAATCATTAGTCTTATAAAACAATTTATCTGAAAACGGCATGGAAGAAAAAAGATATTACTACAAGGTGTCGCTATCGAACACGCATCGCGGACGCTGCATTCAGGAACTGATTGATAAAGGAAATAGAGCGGTGGAAGCGGCCAACGAACTTGCCGCCTGTCTGGGTGCTGAATCGCGGACGGACCGTCCGGGACGACTGTTCCCGGGAGTAGGAATCGGAAGCCTGAAGTTCCATAGAGTTCCCAACCTTTTTGCCTACCAGTTTATCGGTAAGGGAGAATATATCCCGAATATGCAGAACGAGAAAGGGCAGGAGATAGCACGTAAAATCATGGACCTGCCTGACGTGACCTCCGACGATTTCCGGGTGGCGTTTGGCATTCCCATAAACCGCCAGCACACTCCGCAGTGGTTTATCTACAACGGAAAGGCGTACCTGTGCAGCCGCTATCCGCTGGGCGAGGAATACGAAACCATCCTCCAGCAGGAGTTTGATTCAAAACGGAAGAAAGTATGAGCTATCAGGTGAATCTTTTCCGAAAGCCTCCGGTAATTGGTGAAGTAGTTGCGCGTGCGGAATACCGCGAGATACTTCTGGCACGCATGGCTGCCGGCGACCTCTATGCGTCGGAAACGCTGGCCATGGTACGAAAGGCCGACATGGCGCTGGATGTGCTTCGTGAAAAACCTATATACAAAAGAAAGAATGAATCCGTTTGATATTTTTCTGGTTGCTATATAGTACAGAAAAACATTAAAACTATTCAATAATATATTTGATATTTCATATTATAAGACTATATTTGTGATATGAAATCATCAAAGGTATTAAAGATATTAAATATTAGCAGGCAAACGCTTGTCAAATATGTAAAGAATGGCGATATACGTGTAGTGATGCAGACAAACAAGCAGTACGACTACAACGAAGAAGATGTATATCGAAAAGCCGGACTTTCTGAAAATCGTGTGAATGTGGTTTATGCGAGAGTTTCAACTCCTAAACAGAAAAGAGACCTCGAGAATCAGGCAGAAACTCTTATAAACTATTGTAATGCGAATGGGGTGAAAGTAGATAAAGTGTATAAGGATATAGCAAGCGGAATGAATTTTGACAGAAAACAATTCCGCTCGATGCTGGAAGATGTCTTGAATTATAGAATAAGCAGCATATACATTACGTACAAAGACCGTTTCAGCAGAATATCCTTTGATATGTTTGAACGTCTGTTTTTGGAGTACAACTGCAAGATTATTGTAATCAACAAAACCGAATCCACCGCCGAGGACGATGAAAAGGAAGTCTTTTCCGATATCATATCAATGCTTCACAGCTTTGCTATGAAGATGTATTCAAGAAGACGGAAAAAGAAAATGGAACTCATAAAGGAGGACTTGAAAAATGAACTTGATTTATAGCTTTTACATACCGCAAACAGAACAGCTTGTAAACTTGTGCAAGGTTTCAAATAACCTCTACAATCAGGCTTTATACCTGTTCCGTCAGGCTCTCAAGAATGAGAACAAATGGCTGTGGTATGCCGATATGGATAAGCTGATGAAGACTACGCCTAACCTTGAGGGAGAGATAAATTACAGGCTCCTGAAAGCTCAGGTATCGCAACAAATACTAAAGGTGTTGGAAAAGAACATAAAAGCATACTGCAAGGCTATAAAGGATTTCAAAACAAATCCTGCCAAATATAAGGCTATGCCGCAGCTACCGTCTTTCAGAAAGCGCAGCGGCCTGTTCAACCTGTATTATCCGAATCAGTCGGCAATTATAAAAAATGGGAAAATCCGACTTGCAAAAGATTTGGAAATTCTTATTCCTCAATGGGATAAGTACAAGGAACGTATTCAGAACTTTCAGCAGGTAAGGATACTTCCTTCCGGCAAGAAACTGAAAGTGGAAATAGTTTACCGTTATGAAATCAAAGATGCAAATCTGGATAAAACCAGATATGCTTCAATAGATTTAGGTATTGACAATCTTGCCACAATGGTAACTGATAATGGAAGTTTCCTTTACAGCGGAAAGTTCCTGAAGTCTTATAACAGAAACTTTAACCGCCAGCTGGCCCGACTGCAAAGTATAAAGGACAGACAAGGAATAAAGAAAGCTACAAAACGTATGCAGGGTCTTTATGAAAAACGTGACAAATATTTTGAGGACGCATTTCATAAATACAGCCGCATGATAGTGAATCATCTTATAGAAAACAGGATAGGAAATTTAGTTGTAGGCTACAATACGGGCTGGAAACAGTCTGTAAACATCGGAAAGTGCAACAATCAGAAGTTCGTGCAGATTCCGTTTGCGAGACTGGCTTCCTATCTGAAATATAAATGTGGAATGGCTGGAATACGGTTCGTGGAAAATGAAGAATCCTATACATCAAAGTGTGATGCGCTTGCAAAGGAAGAAATCGGGAAACATGAGTCGTATCTCGGAAAGAGAGTAAAACGTGGACTGTTCCGTTCTTCTACAGGCAGATACATCAATGCCGATGTAAATGGAGCAGTAAACATTTTAAGAAAAGTAGTCGGTGATTCTGATTGTATCAGTCAGATAACCGGTAGCGGGCGGTTGTTGCGTCCGATAAGGTACAGCAGTCCTTTCAGGGTTGCGTGACTTATGCAAAAAACAGAATAGATTTTAATAATTTGAATAGTTTTTACAACATTATGTGTAGCTTTTGGATGGAGTATTCTTTTTGCAATAGGAATAACTGTTTCTGCATTTAAAGAACTACTGAAAATGATAAAACAAATGATGGAGGATTGACATGGGATGTTTTATTTGCGCAAAATGCGGGTGCGTGGACAACACCGCCACTTCGGAATACTGGAGCATTGTGACAAGACTTGCGCCAGATGCAGAATGGGACGAAAGTCTTCTGCCGTACAAATGGAAACCGCTTTGTTCGGAATGCTGTAAAATAGAGTTTGACGAAACCGGAAATCACGCAAGATATATTCCAGGAAAATGGCACGGAAGATTTCCGAAAGAAAAAGCTACGGAAGACCAGAAACGCCGTGTGGGTAAAGACGGACTGATTCAACATAAATGAAAGATTATGGGAGAGAAGAAATTCAAGCATGTAATGATAGATACGGAAACGCTGGGAAGGACACCTGGAAGCGTGGTCCGTTCGGTGGCTGCCGTAGAGTTTGACCCGCAAACGGGTGAAACCGGACGACAGAAGGTGTGGAAAATAGACCTTGCCGATTCTATCCGATACGGTTTTAAGGTAGAAGCATCTACACTTAAATGGTGGATGATGCAGTCGGACGAAGCACGACGCGAATTTGTGGAAGGAGCAGAAACACCACTGGAGGATTTCCTGGAGGATTTCATGCAATTTATAGCTGCTACGGACGAAGGGAACGACTTCACGTTATGGTGTCTTCAGCTGGATTTCGACGTGGCTATGCTTCGTTCCATGTATTCATGGTATAACTTGAACGTGTACAGATGCGACGAAGAAGTGCTTCCGTGGAACTTCCGGAAAGTGCGCGATGTGCGTCCGTATATGGATGCTCTGGATAGTGAAGGTCTTCTTCCTCCGAAGGTAGCGGACAGACACACTCCGATGGCCGACTGCCTGGCTCAAATAAACTGTGTGCATCTGGTTGAAAAGAATAATCTTGTAGTGAGATAGTGGTATGCCGCAAGCAAGTATTTTCAATATGGATTGTATGATAGGAATGGCTTCTTTGGAAGCTCATTCCTTGGACTGTATTATATGTGATCTTCCGTATGGTGTGCTGAATAAACAGAATCCTCATGCAAAATGGGATACGGAACTTCCTCTTGATGAACTGTGGAGTCAGTATCGCAGACTGATAAAACCAAACGGTGCTATTATCTTATTCTGTCAGGGAATGTTTACAGCCCGTCTGATGATTAGCAATCCAAAAATGTGGAGATACAATTTAATCTGGAAGAAAGGTACACGTTCATCCGGTTTCCTAAATGCAAACCGTATGCCATTACGAAATCACGAAGATATAGCGGTATTCTACCAGAAGCTTCCTGTATATCATCCTCAAATGACAATAGGGGAGAAGAATCACGGAAGAAATGTAAGAGGGGTTCAATCAAATAACAAATGTTACGGAGATTTCAAAGTAGTAGATACTGTATTTACAAACGAGAAATATCCGCTATCGGTAATAGATATTCCCAAAGAGCATGACAGCTTTTATCATCCTACACAGAAGCCAGTAGCACTTTTAGAATATCTCATACGAACTTACACAGACGAAGGTGATACAGTGATGGACAACTGTATGGGTAGTGGAACGACCGGTGTAGCTTGCATGAATACAGGGCGTAACTTTATCGGATATGAGAAAGAAAAGAAGTATTTCGACATTTCTCAGGAAAGAATATTTTCAGCTCAAAAGGAATTAATACCGCAAACGGGAAACTGATACAAGGAGATTTATTTAAGCCATGAACGTCACCACCGACACAATAAACCACATATACCAGTATGCCACCTACCGCACAAACGAGCGATGCGGAGAAACCGTAACCGTTCCGGGACTTACGGAAGGTGCGCATACCTTTTGCCGTAGCCGGCTGGAAGAAAAATATATGTTTGTGCTTTCGGCTGTGAAGGGTCTTCCTCGCGTGATGCGTTACAGCAATCGTCCGGAAGGCGCTCCATGGATTCTGGCACGCGGTCACGGAAGCCGATACGAAGGGGCCACGCTCGATTCAGCCGAGCGCCTGCTGGTGATGGCCGTCGCGCTCGGTATTGTGCGTGTGATGAAACCATCCTGCGACTCGTGCGATGTTCCGAATGTGGTGATTGACGACGAACGACTGCGGAAAATGGAAATGCTGCATCCCAAACATTCCAGACGTTTTTCATTACTGAACTGGTAAACCTTACTCTATGCTTCGAACAGTCGTACACAGCGGCCGCACTCATGGAGTGGATTGAAGCAGGTAAAGAGCCCGAAATATCTATCCGGAATGCCAAAAAAGGGGTAGAACGAAGCGTCGTTTTTACCATAAAAGACAAAGATGGCATTTATCTATCACTTATTCAGCGAATTGCATCTGTTACATCAGCAAGAATCCATGTAAAATCGGAGGTTTTATGAAATTTAGCAACAATTTTAATGCGATTTCGGTTTAAAATTGTTACATTTGCCATGTCATACAATGACATGTTGGGTGATAAAAGGTATTTGTAAATTCAGGGTTCCGCATCCGTGCGGAGCCCTTAGTAAAACCTGAAATACATGGCAAAGAAAAACATAAAATGCTATAACTCCGGTAAAATAGGCGGTCTTTCCTACCTCCAGGCATACAAGAACTTTGAGAATGCAGATCAGGAGATTGCCGAGATGGGTTTCACTCCCGTGAATCCTATCATTCTCGGACTGAAACCATCGCGCCCGTACTGGATGCACATGGTGTGGGACATTCTGCTGCTTTCCCGTTGCGGTCACATCTACCTGCAGCAGAACTGGAAGTCAAGCCGTGGAGCAAGAATCGAGTTCAGGGTAGCGAAATTCCTGGGTATTCAGATATGGTTTCAGAGCAATCCTGGTGAAGAAAAAGTAATTAGTTCTAAATAGCCAAGTTGAATAAAATGGCTCCCGCGTGAAGTGCGTCGGCGCACGTTTTCCATAATGTTTAGTTTAAAAGTTTTGACAAATTCTCATTTTGGGGTTCGACTCCCCCGCGCGGGACTAAATCTTAAAAGAAATGACACTAGATGAAAAAATAGAATACTCCATTAACCTTCTTCGCAAAAGTGAAGAGATGGCATTGAGAATGGACCCAGAAAACGGATTTTATCTGGCGTTTTCTGGTGGGAAAGACTCTCAGGTCCTCTATCACCTTGCCGTACAGGGGGGGGGTGAAATTCAAGGCTCACATGAACCTTACAAGCGTGGACCCACCTGAAGTTATACGTTTCGTAAAAAAGAACTATCCCGATGTGGAACTTATAAAACCACGCATGAGCATCTACGAAATGGCAAAGAAGAAAGGATGTCTTCCGACCCGGCTTGTGAGATGGTGCTGCGAAGAGTTTAAGGAAATGTCCGGTGCTGGGAAAGTCACTCTGATTGGAATACGCAAATCGGAGAGCACGAACCGGAAGAAAAGAAATGAAATTGAAACGGGAGACCGTAAATTCTCCGGAACATTTGACCAGTGGAGCGAGCATCAGGAAAAAATGGTGACATGTGTAGGTGGGAAAGACAAAATTCTGGTTTCTCCTATCCTTTACTGGACTGAAAAGGATGTATGGGACTACTTGAAACGAATGCACATTCAATATTGCGAGCTGTACGACAAGGGATATAAAAGGATAGGATGTATCATGTGTCCCATGTCGAACTACAAACAGAATGTGCGAGAAATGAAAAATTTCCCGCATGTAGGGAAAAACTGGAGAAAAACAATTGAATGGCTGATCGAAAACAAATGGAAGGACAAACCGCTTTTGCAAGATCCTGATATGGCCCTGAAATGGTGGATAAGCAAGAAGTCATTCAAAGAATTTTATGCAGACGAAGTGATGCAACAGAAATTAGAGTTTAAAGATTAAAAGAAACGATATGATAAACAAATGTACATTCATCGGTAATCTGGGGAAAGACCCCGATTATAAAGTGCTGGAAAGCGGACACAAGGTAGCAAGTTTCTCCATCGCCTGCAGCCGGAAAGTGAAAAACAAGGAAAATGGAGAGACAAAGGAATATACGGAATGGATTCCCATTGTGGCCTGGGACAATCTGGCCGAAATTATCAGCCAGCTGGCCCGCAAAGGTTCGCAGGTATATGTGGAAGGGGAGTTCCGCACACGAAGCTACGAGGCAGAAGGAACCGGAGAAAAACGCTATGTGTCCGAAATATGGGCACGCGATTTCCGTCTGCTCGGACGGAAGGCAGAATCATCGTCTGCTCCGCTTCCTACTTCGCCCGACGATTTCGGCAGCCAGCCCGCACCGGCTTCTGCTCCTTCACCCGCTCAGCCGGCACAAGCGGCCCCACAGCAGCCTACGCAGGGAACGCTTAATATGACTGACGAAAAGGATGATCTTCCTTTTTAATACGAACAGATTAATCATTTAGCGATATGAACGAATTTACAAACCCGGCAGGGAATCTGGGAAACAATCCTTTCTTGCAGGCTCCCTCCACCATTTTACCCATGAAGGGGAAAAGCTCTGAAACAGGGCTTGCGGCTTCTATCAGCCGTCCGAAATCCATGATTCCCGTCAAACGAAACCGGTTTGACCGCTACACTGCACAGCAGCGCATGGCCAGTGCAGACATTCTGAACGCCCACCTGCTCATGGTGGAAATCATGATGACAAATATCACTCAGAAATACATCTACGAAGTGGTTTCCTGCCTGAAGGAACGCGGACTGATGCGTCACAACATGAAGCGCAGGGCCAACGAGCTGGTAAATCTGTCTAGTGACCTTATGAAGCGATGCAATGCGCACGATGCCATGCAGGTTCGTACCTTTACAGAAACCATCCACCCCGGGCTGTCCGGAAGTTTCATGAGGGGGGGCGGCACACTGACACAGAAGCTTCAGAACATCTTCTGGAAAACCTACGGAGAAAAAATCAACCTCATTTATTTTGCTACCAAAAATGCGCTCGACAAGTGCAACGTGCGCCAGAGCGACCTTGTATCGAACATGGAGATGGTGGCCATGATGTGTACCACCGGAATCGAGTTCTACGACTGCATGTGCCGGAAGGTGGACGGACTGCTCAACGGAGTAGGGAAGGTGAACCGGCAGAAAAGCCAGCACAACGAAAAGATGATGGCTGCGGTGAAAGATATGCTGCGTGAGATGGTGGGAAACATTGAAATACCCGATAAGGAGGGAACGGATGTGCGCACCTTGACCGCACAGTTCCAGATGGAGCTGGTGAAAGACGACCTGCTGAAACTGGTGGAGAGCGGAATCGTTTCGCTACAGGTAGAGTTTATAGAATACGTCATCGCCAGTCTGCGCATGAAGATGGCCGGAGAAGGGCTCTGCTTTCAGGACTACCGCACACTGATGGCACGCATGGGCACTAAGAACAACGTGCGTATGCTGCTGAATGAAATCGCTTCGATCCCTCTTCCTGAATCGGACGACTATGAGGTGTACGATGTCATGGAAATGCTGCCCGATGCAAAGGCAGAAGGCGAAAGCGTGATTGACAAGTTCCGTCACCTATGCCTGGAAGACCATATCCGCACAGTACCTGAAACAAACGAATCCATTACTCTCAGAAAGCTTCGTCAGGAAGTCTACCGCAATCACGGCACACTGAGTATGCTTACCCTACGCTATCTGTACAACGTGTTTGGCACAAAGAAGGCTATGGCAGAATACATAGCGCGTGCGGATGCCGACGTAATGGCGCGTACACTCCGTATGCTGAAAACGGTCAAAGTGAGTCAGCTCGCACTAAAAGACGGATGCCGATACGAACTCAACCTCGGTCAGGGCGTGCGTGCCATGTATGAGATGCACGGTTATACCCGCGAAAAGTTTGCTTCCATGGCAGGTGTAGGAACAGACCGGCTGCTGGAACTGGAGGCCATGGGCGACCTGGCATCCTATCCCCATGCGGAGAAAGCCGTCGGTCCGCTTGTAATGGACGTGGGTAAGATGCTGGGTGCAGACCCCCGTTACGTGCTGTTTGCTTCCCTACGTGATACAAAAGAGAAAGGCACACTCCCGGAGGTTTATAAACGCCTTTTCCGCGAAATGGAGAAAGTATATAACGATAACAACGATAAATCAGAAGAAGATGGGAAAGAAGAAAAGAGATAAAACCAAAGTATGTGGGATGACATACCCTGAACTAAGAAGACTTTTTTATCAAATTTTTATTGACTCATCTGGATTAGACCCTCTGAAACTGGAATCTAGCCCGGATAATCCGTTAGAATGCTATGATGGATTCTGGCCTCTTATAAAAAAAGAAGTTGATAAGACGTGCATCAGTAATAAGATAGATATTCCACCGCTTGATTTCAGCAAGATCATAAGCAAAGAACAGCCATCAGGAACTAAAATAGCAAATTATATGGACGGAAAAATTAAAGTGTCAAAATTCAGTGTCGGTCAGGTAGTAAAGCTGAAAGATTACGACGCGCTTAAATTGGTGAATAATTCCCTCATTTATCATCTGGAAGAATATGATTTGGAACGTATTTCAGACGCTCAGGTTGCAATCTACAAAGTGCATAATACACGTCAGCTCCACAAGTCCGGTAAGCCTGTATTTTGGTACGAGGTAGGTCAGTGGGGGCGGAACATAGCCGACGTTCCGGAAGATTTTTTGGAAGAACTGCCTGAACCGGTAAATATACCTTCTGATAACGAAGAAGGAGAGAAACAACCGGAGAATCCCGCGCAAGAGACCGAGGAAGAAATGGTTGCGAAGTTTAAAGAAGTCGTCATGGTTGATCTTGGTTATTACGATAAAATGGCAGGTGGAGATCCTAATCTTTATCATATCAGGATAGGAAATTTGTTCAAGGCGTGTTTCAGTAAGGTTGTATCCGACTCAGACCGAATAGAAGGCTTGCTGCATATTACAAGCATTGCCCGTGCTGCATATCAAGGCCATGCGCAAGTTAAGCTTTCTATGGACGAAATCAGCCAAGAACAGCTTGATACCTATCGCAAAAAGAATGCCGACTATGGCAACGCCTTTGAAAAGTCGATGGACGATGACGGAATCCTGGTAGCTAAAATCCGCATCGGTGACAAAATTCGGAGAATAAATTCCCTGATTAAAAATAATGGTGAAGGACAGGTGAAGGACGAAAAGCTGGAAGATACTTATCTGGACCTGGCCAACTATTGCGTGATGACAATTCTTTGGATCAGAAAACAATATTCTAAATAAAACAACTATGGCAGTAAGTAATATCAGTAGAGACCACATCGCTATGGAAGCGATGAAGGTGCTCATGGAGAAAACAGTTTCAAACAATCTGACATTAAAAAACCGGATCAGACAATTCTTTGGCCTGAATCATAAGACATATACAGCATTTGACGAGAAGATGATAGCTAAATTATCATACAATATAGCCGATGCCATGATTGCCCAACGCGAAAAAATAATGGAGGACAAATTATGATGCACACATGGTTTGAAGGAAAAATCCGCTACGAAAAGGTAGCGGAAAACGGGATGAACAAGAAAGTGACAGAGCCCTATCTGGTAGATGCCCTGAGTTTCACCGAAGCTGAAGCACGTTTCATTGAGGAAGTAACCCCTTTTATTGCAGGAGAGTTCACAGTGACCGACATCAAACGGGCCAACTATAGCGAGATATTCCCGTCCGACGAGGAAGCTGCCGACAAGTGGTACAAATGCAAACTGTACTTTATCACCATCGACGAGAAAAGCGGTGCGGAGAAGAAGACAGCCACCAACATTCTGGTACAGGCTGCCGACCTTCGCGATGCGGTGAAGAAACTGGACGAAGGCATGAAAGGCACGATGGCCGATTACGTGATAGCTTCCGTAGCAGAAACCGCCATCATGGACGTATATCCGTATCAGGCCGAAGCTGAAGTACAGCCCGAGTTCGAGGAATACGACTATGAGAAATTGTCTGCGGCCGCACGTGTATGTCATAACTTAGGAATCACAGAAAAGGGCGGAAAGAAATGTATCAATACTGACCCGATAAACGTGCTGAATATTCATTACGGCTACGGAAGCGGTCTGAAACTCATTCAGCAGCTTATCAACAAAGGCGTTCTGAAACGGGAGAAAGACTATATTTCTGTGGTGGACAAACCGCTGGAAGAGTTCGACTGGTACATCAAACAGAAGGAAGGCGATGGAAAAGTGGAATAAGGCACTGGACATTCCGGTAGAGATACTTTTCAAGTACCTCTGCCGGGACTACCGGCGCGAACAGGCACGCACAGCGGAGCTGGAGAAAAAGGTGGAAAAGCTTCAGGCAGAGTTGAACTATGAGCGAAACAACACGCCCACGGTGGAGAAATTGCAACGTCGGGTTTCATCGCTCCAAACAAAAGTCCGCGAGCAGGAAGGAACCATCAAGGCAAGAAACCTTGCCATTAAGCGGTTGAAAGGTGAAATAGGTGGATAATTATGGGAAGACTGGAAAGATTTGAATATACGGAAACAAGCATACAGGACGGACTTCGCAGCTTCATGAGTTCCCCGAAGTTCTTTCTGCGCAACATGTACGTGTTCGGGTGGGAGAGCGATGTGTTGATCCTCACGAACTCCGGTTACTGGTACGAGATAGAAATCAAAATTTCGCGTGCCGACTTCCATAACGACCAGAAGCATAAATCGCAGAAGTTTAATTTCATGGCCGACGAAGATACACGTAACAAACCGAACTATTTCTACTATGCTGTGCCGGAAGGAATGATTTCTCCCGAAGAAGTTCCCTCGTTTGCCGGTCTGATTTACATGCACCGCTCGCGTCCGGAAGTTATCAAGAAAGCTCCAAGACTTCACAAAGAAAAAATCAGAGAAGACGGTCTGGGACTGGCCGAAAAATTCTATCACCACATGGTAAAGGCAAAGATAGACTGCGCACGGCCCCGTGAAGAAGTAAGGGATCTTTATAAGCCATTCCGGAAGGGATACAAGATGGGAGCCATGAGTGCCGTAGATGTAGCCTTACAGAAATTCCGTCTGCTTTGCCCGTATCACAAAGAGATAGATCAGGTGAAATTCTTCTGCGAAAAACAGCAAAAGCAGTTCCGTTTCTTCTGCCATGGAGAATGTGGCCTGCTGGATAAGCTTCAGGATGAAATGGAGAAATCGCTTAAAATCGGAGCCTATGTGGAACAGAAATAAAAAATACAGGGACTGGTTGCGTGCGCAGCTTGGATTCAAATATCAGGAAAGTATGTTCCCTGAAGAAGAATATCCGGAACTGAACGAAGAAAAAATTCTGGAGGCCATACATGTTATTTCCGTTGCAAGCAAACTTCCGGAGAATAGGATAAAAGAGGCTGTTATAAAACTTATCAATGAACAGCAAATTCTATTTATGGAATCCGTAAATAGTGTGGCTCAAGCGGTAAGTAACCTTACTGACGCAAGTATTTTATCCGCAGAAGCACTTTCAAAGTGTGCCGATAGTATTCTTAATACCCAGAAAGAATGGCCGGAAAATTCACTCACTAATAATGTGCCGGTATTCTTTATGAGTGATAAGCCGATAGCTGTTGATCTGTGTTCCGACGAGATATTTAGAGAAAAGGATATTTATCTGGACAGTAATACATACGGGAAAGAATCATACACTGCTACAATAGAAATTCCATATACCACAGAGTTTGAGCGTTTCAGACAAAACATTGTAGACTCACAGATTATTATTGTCAGAAATGATTATTACTCACAGGAAAGATATCAGAGCCAGCATGAGATAGCCAACCGAAACCGCCACACCTCACGCCATGTGCCGTTCTATTTCAGTATTGTCGGTCAGAACCGTCACGTTCCCCGGAAGGACGGTAAGAAGTACCATACAAAGTTTAACCGTAATGTGCGTCCGAAGGGTACACACTCACATTTTAAGTTTTACAAGTAACCAAACACAATAAGGATGAAGAATAAAATACGAGTCTTTGAAGCATTTGCAGGATATGGTTCACAGTCTATGGCTTTACGCAGACTGGGAATAGACTTTGAGGTTGTTGGAATAAGTGAAATTGACAAGTACGCCATTCAGGCTTATATGGCCGTGCATGGCGATACTCCTAATTATGGAGATATATCAAATATTGAATGGGAAAGTGTGCCAGACTTCGATTTTCTGACATACTCATTCCCTTGTACCGATATAAGCACAGCCGGACAGCAGAAAGGGCTTGCAGAGGGTAGCGGTACACGAAGCAGTCTGCTTTGGAAATGCCGTAAGGCTATAGAGGCGAAGCGTCCGAAGTATCTGCTTATGGAGAACGTGAAAAACCTCGTATCGAAGAAATTTACCCCATACATGAAAGAATGGCTCAGATTTCTTGAAGGGCAGGGCTACAGCAATTATACGAAAGTTCTCAACGCAAAGGACTTCGGAGTACCGCAAAACAGGGAACGTGTCTTTATGGTGTCGATCTTGGGCGATGCTTCGTTCCATTTTCCGAAACCTCTCACTCTGGAAAAAAGGCTGAAAGATGTTCTTGAAAAGGATGTGGATGAAAGTTTTTATCTGAGCGAGAAAATGACTGATTACCTTGTCAGAACTGACGAGAGAATGAAAGGCTCTAACAACGGTCATAGGTTTACGGCAAAAACAGAAGAAGATATAGCTTTCACTATAAGAACTGCACAAGGGAGCAGAATTGATGATAACTTTATTAAAGAGCCAGTCAATCCTATTACCTGCGCTATGCGAGGAAGAAATCCTGATAATCCTTCTGACAGAAATCCCGGTATAGAATTAGAGCAAAGACTTGAACTCGGAGGCGATATAGCAAACTGCATCACAACCGTTCAGAAAGACAGTCTTGTGGCCGAACCGAAATTAACAATCAGGCAAGCAGCCAAGAAAGGTTATATAGAAATACCCCAAGGAGGTGTGTTTGACGCATCATATCCTGATTCAACTACAAGACGAGGGCGTGTGCAAGGCGATGGCTTTATCTCTCCAACATTGACTGCGGGTGGTGAGCCTCCATGTCTGTTTGAAGGGATAACCGAACCAAATGTCCTTACACCCAAAAGAACAGAATACGGCAAAGCTATGCGCAAGGATTACGAAGCTGGGAATATTCAAGAGAGCCGTCACAACATGACGCGACTTGAACCAAGAACAGATGGTGTGAGCAATACGATTACTACCGTTCAGAAGGATAATCTACTGGCAGAGCCAAGATTGATAGGTGGAATAGGAGAAGTAAGTTTCGGTAAACAATGGAGGCAAGGTAATAGAATATACGATTCTAATGGAATAGCCATGTGTTTAATGGCTCAAGCTATAGGAAATGCAGGTGGGAATAGCTACTTATATAAAGTGGAAGAGAGCGAGGAAGAAAGACTTAATGATGTATGTAAAGAAACAAAAAAAGAAATTATCGGCATAAGTGTAAATCCCAATAGCAGAAAACTTGAATTTAAAGGAGCTAAAAGCATATCACCTATATGTCCGACTTTACGCGCTACAGATTATAAGAGTCCTCATACGGTATGGGAATCGGATGCACAGATAGAATATAAAGGAAAGAAGCTGAACGAAGGTGATGGTTTATACTTGAGCACTTCCCAAGATTTTTTCCATGGAGCATTAGATGGAATTAGCAGAACTCTTAAGGCTACAAAAAGCGACGCCGGAGTAGTACAGAACTACCGCATCCGCAAACTTACCCCACGCGAATGTTTCCGTCTGATGGGAGTATCTGAATCCGACATAGACAAAATCCAGTCTGCCGGTATAAGCAAGACACAACAATATAAGATGGCTGGCAATAGCATTGTGGTTGATGTTCTTTATTACATCTTCAAGAAAATGTTCGTTGATAAATCGTGTGAGGATGCTCAATTATCTCTTTTTTGAAAGAATAAAATCATGAAAGTATGAAAAAGAAATCAGATAAAAAAGAAAATGCACAAGCGTTGAAGATGAAGATAGATAAGATTGCGCTGGAATACGGTTTCTATAAAGAGTCGAGCAATGCAGCAAATATTTCGTCTAATTATCGTGACCCGGTGCTTCCGTTGCTAATCACATTCTATGCTACGACATGTACCATCGGGATAAGTTACTGTAAGCAACCTTTCAAATGGCATAAAGAATTAAAGGAGGAAAAGATAAAAGATGTGTTTGCGAATCCTTTGAATTATGTTTGATATAATAATAATTATGTTTAATTTGACAAAAATATGCGGTAAGCATCCGTAAGCATCCGCCTATTGGGTGTAAATATACAAAATATAATTTAGTACCTCATTTTATTGGGGATTTTTTCGTATCTTTGTATTGCCCATTATGAACCTACATTTCGCATCTTCATATCGTGTAATCCGTAAAGTCGGATTCAGAGTGGTTCTCTGTGGGCGCACGATATGAAGATGCGAACTATTTTTATTTACATGTTATTAGATGACCTTAAAATAAAAATATGTAATGATGCTTTAAGTTATATACATCGTAATGACGATTATGTTCGAGAATCAACTTTAGATGATTATCTAGAAAAGATATACAAAGAACAGTATAGTCGCAAGATGTCATATACTATTTTAGATACAATATTAATTAAGAGGTATCAATTGATTGAAAGAATAGGTAATAATATAACGTTAACCCATAAAGGTATTGAGGTTGCATGCAGTACTGATGGCATAAAAGGATATATTGAAGATTTGCGACAGAAAGTTATTGACGATAAAAAAATTGCAAAACTAAAGATAAGAAGCACTACTGCGGCTACCATAGCTTCTGTCGTTGGTGTTATTTCTTTCTTTATAAATATTACATCTGGGAATAACAAAATCAAATATATTTTTTGTTTTATAGGAGCATTTATATTAGGAGTTTTACTATCTGACCCAGCAAAGAACCTAGTAAAACGCTTATTAAAAGAAGAGTGAAGAACTCTTTTATATCTATCATATTACCTTTTTTCATATAACTTATAATTAAGAATAATTCAAAGGTAAAAAGAATATAGAAATCATTGAAGGACAAAAATTATTGATTCTTCTAGGATTATAATAAGGGGTAAATCTTTTTTTATTATATAGCTTAACTGTATAAAGTATAAACTTATCTTCATCCCATCTTAATATCTTTATCTGCTTCTTATTTCTTCCCATAAATATAAATACCTCATTAGAAAACGGATCACGCATTAGATTACTTCGTATAAATCCACAAAGAACTGTCTATGCCCTTCTGCATGTTTACATATTCTGGACAGAAATAGAATTTCATATCTTTATTCAATCCCAGTACAGTTTCCTTCATACATAATCGCTATTAATACTAATCCTTTGATTGTAATGCGCGGTATATTAACAGTCATACCACTTGGGAAAGTAAGTTTGGCACCTTTTATAATAGTTCCAGGTTTAGGGAGTTCCAGGTCAACATTGAAACTAGGATGTTCATTAGGGAAATGTAGAGGTGAGTTGTTTTCTACAAATTCTATTGGAAATATTTTTTGAGCATTTGAAGAAAAAGACGGATTTTCACTTGAAAAAAGTTTCCTTTCTTGCTTATACTGGATTGTCGTAGAATTCTCAACGTACTTTGCTCCATATAATTTTTCCCATTGGTTAATCCAGTCAGAAAAATCCCAATAAGGAACTTGGTGAAGTTTGCAAAACTTTTCAAGTGTCATTCCACTCTTCAAATATCGTGCATAAAGAACCTGAGCTTCTGAGTGTGATAATGCCATAAATTTTTTATCCTTCCAATATTTAATTATTTCCTATACTTTTGTGAAGGACAAAGATATTATGGATAAAATGTTTAATAAAGATGAGGAAATCGGATGCTTACGAACAGTCAATATAAAATAGGAAGCAATCACCCGGTAGTTGCGGTAAATCCAGACGGTACAGTTGCCGGATATTTTGACTTTATCAGAGATGCAGCAATAAAATCCGGTGTAAGTCGGCATTCCATTAGTTCCAGTTGTCGGAAAGGAACTACATGCAAAGGATTCAGATGGTATTATGAAGAAGACTTCAGGAAAATATATGAGGAGCAGAGAATGGATGAACTGAAGTTTACTCCTGATCCTAACCATGAAATAGGAACAGGCCATTTCCGTAAGGGACATAAATTAAACAATGGTTTCCATAAATGGTCAAAAGAACGTCAGGAAAGACGAAGACAGCTTTCGAGAGAAAACTGTTTAAGGCTTATAAACAACCCTGATAGTAATTTTGGGCCACACCGCAAATCACCTCCTGGAATCTGTAAAAAAGTAATTGCATTAGAAACAGGAGAAGTGTATTATTCGGTAGCTGAATGTGCGAGAAAGAACGGAGTTGGACTGTCAGCGTTATTTGCTTCTTTAAGAAGGGGTACCAGGTGCGGAGGTAAAAAATATATGTTTTACTCTGTGTATGAAGAAGTGAGCAAAAGACTAAAAGAAAAGGAAGTAATTTAGAAAACTACTTTTACATAAAAACATAAAAGTATAAATGTATGAAAAAGCAATCAAATAAAAATGGTTACGCCAAAGTATTGAAAGATAAGGTGGATGAAATTGCACTGGAATGTGGATTCTATAAAGAGTCAAACAACCTGGCAAACCTTTCGTCAAATTACCGTGACCCTGTGCTCCCGCTTCTAATTTCGTTTTATGCTACAACCGGAACCATCGGTATCAGTTACTGCAAAGAACCTTTCAAATGGTTCAAAGGATGCAAACAGGAAATGATAAAAGATATTTTTGAAAATCCATTAAACTACGTATAAGCCATGTCAGAACAGAAAACCATCAGTCAGGCGGTGAAAGATGAATTCCTGGACCTGACGCGCTGGGCGAACAACATGATCCGGCAGCTTCAGACCAACTTCGAGACACAGCATGTATGGCCGGGGGGATTCCCCGGTCCGTACATCGGGTACCGCAATACGCCGGCAGCTAAAAAAAGCACCGGACAGGCTTACCGTCGCATGTATGCCAAGGTGTTCAATGGGGCCGGAGGTGACACAAAGAAGATTTCCTTCTTCTTCAACTATTACCTGTATTTCGTGGATATGGGTGTCGGTGCGGGACAGCCAATCGAAGATGTGGAACGCAGCAAGGATGCCCGTTTCAACCAGCTTTATCAGATATGGAAAGAAGAAGGCGACCGCCAGTCACGACCTATCATTGCCATGGAGGTGCGTCACCAGCTCCGGCGACTGGAAGTGCTCGTGTCTTCCTATTATCAGGACTTCATCGAAAACGGCGTACTGGTTTCTTTCCAGGACGAGTTTAAACGAAGTGATTATAAATTCCGGATGAAATGAAAACGATAATCAGAATATTGTCGAACACGTTCTTGCTGGTAGGGATGTATTTTCTCCAGCAGATAAGAATAGAACTGGCTATCCTTCTTCTGGGTGTCTTCCTCATGTTCCAAAAAGAATCGGAATTGACTAATCTTCTAGGAGGAATTATCACAGCAGCTATGATAGTCAAGCTACTTTATGCTGAATTAGGAAAATTGGGAATATGGCTTTCGTTACTGGCTTTTGCTTTTATCGGATTTATAATGTTACTGGATAAAGAAATAAGAAAACCAACAAAATTTTAATTATGACAGAATTAAAAGAAATCATCGAAGAATGGGCCACAAAGTACAAGCCCATGCTTCATACGCCCGGAGAAACCGGAAAGAACAAACGGTTTTTCCTTTTCGACAACATTGTAGCTATTCCCTCGTTCATGAGCAAGCTGCCCGACGTGAAATCGCCTTGTGTGGGCTACGAATTTGCCCAGGACGGGACGATTAAAGGCGGTATGGACAAACCTATGCACGTGATTTATTTCCTCGTTAAAACGGATAATATGAAGCCGACCGACAAGCAGCAGTCATACGAAGCCATTCAAGAAGCGAAGATGCACATGCAGAAGTTTCTTGCCTGGCTACGTGAGCAGCAGGAGAAACGGAAGATTTTCCGGAACATAAACCTTGAAACGGAGGAGCTTCACTATTCTACCTACGGCCCTTTCCTGAACAACTGGTATGCAGTTTTTCTTGAACTGACCGATGTACAAAAAGTAGAGCTTTGCGTCGACACGAAGGACTATGTGGAGTGAAAATAAAATCCCGGGACGGTGCTTTCCGTTCCGGGATTTATTCGTTATTTTCTTACTTCATAAAGTAGTTTTACATCTTCGCCATACACTGCATTAAGCGCTTGTTTAAATGGTGCACTCAGCTTTTCGTCAATATAAGTCGCTACGTATGCAGCCGGTACAGATAGTGTCACTTCCTCACCATTAAGCGAAACAAATTCAAGCGACGACAGCCAGGTGCTAAATTCAACCGGACTTACAGAACCTTGAAGAAGTTCCATAAATGCCATCCATCGGCTTTTATCTTCCTCGCTTATTGTTTTATGCTTGACGGTTTTCTTCTCCTCTACCCTATTATCTTCTTTTGTTTCTTTTGCCTCCGGAGTGTGCTGGATAATAAAATTCTTGAGTGAAGTCACCACATAACTTTTCGGATTGTTTACTTTATACCGGTTCATTCGGTCACGAAGTGCCAGCACTTCGGCCCGGAAATCGTTCATCAGTTCTTCAGGGAGCATATCGGTCAGCATACGCACATCTGTTTCCGTCAGTTTATATTCAGAGCGAAGCAAGTCCCAAATATCGGCGGGAAGTTTTTGCTGTCTTCGTTTACGCGACATTTCCTCCCCAAGTTCACTCAGCTTGATTTTAAATAATATCTCGTCAGGGTTTCCTCTCTTCGTTGCACCCTTATATACAGGCTCATAATCAAAAGTAAAGTCCACCTGATTTTCGCTGGCCATACGGTCGAGGTCTTCACGTATCGGGTCCATCACTTCCTTACAAAATTTACTGAATTTCGGGTATCGGTCTTTTTCGTAAGTCTTAGTAACTACCCCGTTCACCTCCACATTTTCCAATGTTATCACTCCCAGGAATTTCTTGAGCTCCACATATTCCACCGATTTCTTTGGGAAGTCTTTCCATCTGGAAAGATAAATATAAATGCTTGGTGTACGTTTGCGTTTGCAGATACGGGCTATTCGGTAAATGTGGTCAAGATAACCTTTCCCGTTACCTAAATCGCACAGTTCTTTCAATACCTTTGCATCCATACGCGCTTCCACGTAGTTCATCCTCCTTTCTTTTTCTTTCGAGCCTGAAACCGGAATCATAGGCATTTCAATCGTAGAAAACAGATGCGCGTATGTACGAATAGGTCTTCCCACTTCATCATATCTGTAAAAAGAACAGTTCATCTTCATAAGATTATCGCATGCCTCACTAAGATACATATAGTCACGAGGACTTACTCCAAGAGAGGAAGCGCTGATTCGGAATGTGAGAATCTGATTATCGTCCAGATCATCAGGGAAAAGTGACATTTGTCCGTCTGCACGTCTGTTTTTCAGAAATTCATTGAAGCGGTCTTGCATGGACTTCATGATTTCTATCATAATACTTCGCTGGTAGAGTGAAAAATCTGCCCCTACCATGGCATACAGATAGGGTTGTTTAATAAACTCTACTGAGCTAAGTTCTTTAATCAGTGAGTTGCTTGATTCGGTGGTGCTTTTCTTCCGTCGCATAGGCTATCAGTTTATTTTTCGTATTTCGTAAGTATTCCCATCGGACTGGAATGTACCTACCTTCACGTATTTTTCATCATCAATAAGAGAGAAAACAGATATTCCCAACGCATCGGCCACACTTTCCAGAAATTGCAGATTAGTACGTGACGGGCCGTTTAATTTCTTTGTCAGACTTGAATTGGAAATACCCAGTCTCTTTGCCAGTTCATCCTTGCTTATACCTGACTCTTTTAATCTTTCTTCTAAATAAATCTTCATTGGCTCCTTATTTGGTACAAATATAGATATATTTTCCAAAAACGGAAAATAAAACGACAATATTTTCCAAAAACGGAAAATATTGAATGAAAATAGTTCGGAAAGTTTGCACCTTTAATCTATATATGTTCGGAAATTTTTCCCTATATGACGGAATCTTTACCCATACACACGGAAACTTAGTACATATTGACGGAAAGTTTACCCCTAAAAACGGAAAGTTTGCACCTTTATCAGTATAACTATTTGTTTTATAGCAAATTACGCTTTACTATATATCTTATATCATAATATCATTAATAAAAGCAGACCGATATATTTTTTCTTTTATCCCTTATTTAAGAAACTATCGTTTCTTTATATTATAACATATAGATAATTATATAGATTCTGAAAATCATTGATTATTAGGTTTTTAAAAGCATGTAGGTGCAATGATTCCGTCAATAGGTGAAAAGATTCCGTCAGTAAGGGAAATTATTTCGTGTAAAGGTGCAAAGATTCCGAACTATATAAAGGTGCAAACTTTCCGAACTTAAATAAATAGAAATGTTTTTTGCACATTCCTCGGCTTCCTTTTCTCCGCAGTCCGCCTGCTTTGGAAGGTTCATCGCACGACGATCGCTGCACATTCTTGCTTTTGTCAAAATCACGCAGCAGGATACAATAAAAAATTCCTGCCAGAACAATCGTCAGATTTGTCATTTCTTTCTTTTTTAAAGGTTAATTTTATCTGTCTTTTTACTGTTGAAACAAAGATTTAAAAACTATACGCCAGCAACCTCTAAAGTGGTTTGCGGCAAACCTCTCGAGCGATATGCAGCAAACCTCTCAAGTGGTTTGCTGCATTTGTTCTGACAGGCCCTACAGGCTATTGTGGAGGGGGTGCGCAGAAACGTAGTTTCCCATCATCATAAGAAGGGTTTTCTGGCCGCTCGTGTCGGACGAAAGAAAGTCCAGAATCTCCTTGAAAAGTGAGCGCGAGCACTCGCGTTTCACACTGACCAGATAACCGCTGCCGAGCAGACTTTCCAGCTCACGGCGCACGGTGTGTTCGGGCATGAAGTCCTCATATTCCACATAGGCCAGCATGCCTTTCTGGGTGCTGGTAAACATAATGCTGTGTCTTACTTCTCCAAAATAGCCGTCTATGGCCTTTCTTGCTTCTCTTTTAGTCATATATTTATGTTTATTCGTTATCTTTTTCTATATTATTTCCCATTTTATCCAAATCTGTGCACCCTGTCACACCCTGCATTATGCGGACAAAAGATACAAGCATGCACCATGCAGTGAATAGTCCCAAAGGAACTATGAGAATAACTTTTGCCACAGCAGGAATAAATCCCGAAAACACAACGCAAGGAATAAAAACCGCCATGCTTGCAAAGGTTATCACATGAATGTACCAGAGTTTCTTTCCTTTTACCTTACTCCGCGTATGTACGCCATCGCACGCTCGTGCTGGCTTTGTGGCATTAGGTCGGCGTAGTCCACGTACAAATATTCCCTTACACCATCCGGCCACACGCAAAATGCTGTCGCTCCATCTTCCGAATAATTCACTGATACGAATGGCGCACCGCTCAGTTTGCGGTGAATAAACTCCGAAGCCATTATCCGGAGTTCCGATGCTGGTTTTTTCTTCATAATTCATATTCTATATTTATAAGGTTATTAATATCTGTATTTGCGTCCGTAATCTATGGCCCAGTCATTCTTACCGAAAACCACGTGCTGATACATGCGTGCATTGCGCTGGTCGGCCTTGCTGCTTTTCATGGAAGCCATTCGCTTTTCTGATTCCTCACGCTGTGCGGCTTCTTTCTTTGCTCTGCGCCATGCTTCTTTTAATGCCTGGCTCATGGTGCAGTTCCATGAATGGTTGCGGATTCTGTGAGCAGCTTTCATGATTTCGGATTTGTTAAATTTCTGTGTCATATCTTTTGTATTAATGATTACAGTGCAAATGTAATGCGTTGCATTATGTTTTGCAAGTTATACAAAATATATAGCATTTCTTTTAATTCTATTTAACAATGCAATACATTATATACTTTGCATAAATGAAATATATGACATATTTTTGCATGCAAAACAATATCTAATGTATTATATCATGGAATTAAGAATAAAAAAAATACTTAAGAATAAAGGATTAAAAGCTGTATGGCTTGCAAAAAAGATAGGCGTTACCGACGTAAATACAAGGAACATTATAAATGGGATAGTTACTCCTAAAATGGAAACCCTTGAAAAAATAGCCGAAGCCCTTGAAGTCCCAATGTGGCAACTTTTTGCCAGCCCGGAAGAAGTAATCGGTGACTCTACAAGTTCAGGAAACAAGTTTATTTGTCCAAACTGTGGAGCAGAATTGGAAATACGTAAAAAAGAGTAATGAAAAATGAACTTGACCTAAGTTTTTACGATTAGCGTGAACTTTCATCCTATTCATTTATGTGTGGAATGAAAGTTTTCCATTAAAACTATTTTCCCTTTTGGACTTTCAATGTATTTGAGAATAGTTTTTCTGAAACATTATATTTTGACATAAAGATAATAATTAATCATGCAGACACTGACCTATAAATATAAGGTTTACAAACAGAACCGCAACCATGAGAAAAGGTTGCAGGAATGGTTCAGGACGGCAGCATGGATATACAACCATGCCATTGCACTGCATAAGCGTTATTATCGCATGTATCATAAATCCCTCTCAATGTACAGGTTGCAATCTCATCTTCTCAAATTGAGAAAATCGTCATACTCACAATGGAAGATTATCGGCTCCCAGTCTGTACAGCAGATTTGTGAACGCATAAATAATGGATATAAGAATTTTTTCAATAGAACAGCCAAGCATCTTCCAACATTTAAGAATTGGAGAAAATATCGCTCAGTCACGTTCAAACAGGCAGGATATACTCTTAACGGAAATGTTCTCACAGTAAATGCTTTAAAACTCAGACTTAAATTCCACCTATCAAGACCTGTGGACGGTATAATTCAGACTTTAAGTGTCAAGCGTGATGCGGTTGGAGACTATTGGATTATTATGTCTGTCCGCAGAAACGAGGAATCATTGACAAGCAAACCCATGACGGGTAAGACCGCAGGGTTTGACTTTGGAATGAAGCACTTTCTGACGCAGGACAATGGAACAAGAATAGAATCTCCCCTTACACTCTTCAATCATCTGGATGAATTAAGAGGAAAAAGCAGGAATCTTTCCAAAAAGAAGAAAGGTAGCAATGGACGTAATAAAGCGAGATTATCCCTGGCAAGATTGCATAGAAAAATTTCTAATATCAGAGAAGATTTTCAGTGGAAGACTGCTATCCGTATTGTATCAGACTATGATGTGATATGTATGGAGACACTTAACATGAAGGCAATGCAGAAAGTTTGGGGAAGAAAGATAAACGACCTTTCATTCACTTCATTTGTGTCCAAACTTTCATGGCTTTGCGATAAATACGGGAAGAAATTTGTACAGATAGACAGATGGGAAGCATCATCGAAAACCTGTTCTTCATGTGGGTATAAGACAGAAAAAATGCCGCTCAACATCAGAAAGTGGACTTGTCCGCAATGTGGGAGAGAACACGACCGTGATATTAATGCGGCAAAAAATATTTTAAGAGTTGGGACATCAACTCTGGGAAGAGGTGGCGTAAGTCCTGCGATGCAGGTTGCCACCGATGACACCCGAATTCCATTACTTTAGGTATGGGAGTATGTCAACTTCACTCCTACCGAGTCGGAAGAATTTGACGTGACGCTGAAAATAGAGGCTTTGGGAGCCGACGGGAAAATGCTTTACGGTGCACAGGCTTCCGGCGTTCCGCTTCTGAGGAACCGGTGCACAAACGCCATCTGCCGTCTGTTCAGTGGAAATACAGGAATCACTTTTTCCGATCCGGACGACTGGAATCCGGCTATCGAGATAGAAATGTGACATCATTCAAAAAGCGAAGAGCAGAGAAGCGTGTGCTCCCCTGCCCTTTCGGTGTATGAATTGTGCGGAATTATTTCCCCACGATGTCTTTGTAGTATTTGTCAAGAAACTCCTGCGCGGCTACGTTCAGCAGGTCGATGACCGACATAAAGGCATCTTTCTTTTCCTTGTTACGGCCTTTGTTCATGCGTTTCTTAATATCTTCCAGCTTCTCCAGCATGTCTTCGTCCAGATAGACATTCCGCATGATGCGTCCCTCTTTTTCATCTTTTCTAATTCTTTTTCGTATGCCGTTTATTTTCCGTTCTACTGCGGGTGATTCGCTTTTCACGGATTCTTTATCGGGCGCAGCCTCTTGTTCCGGACGGATGTTTTCCTCTTCCTGGTTATTTGCTTCAACACATGAGTTTTCAGCAGTGAAGGTAGCAGGAGATTCTTCCGTCTTTTCTTCTGCCTTTTCCTGAGTCGCAGCACTCTCCTCCCCTGCCTTCTCCGCGTTGGCGCGTGCTTCCTCAATGCCCTGCCGGGCATCGAGCATTGTTTCATTCAGGTTGAATCGTTTTTTAGCCATAATCGTGTGTTTTACTGGTTATCTAATCGTGATAGAATCTCTTTTGCCAGCTCCATGTAGTCGGCAGCTCCCGTGCAGTTGGGCGCAAAATCGAACACGTTCATTCGCTGAGCAGGTGATTCGGCCAGCTGAATGTTTGTGCGGATGGTGGTATTGAACACCTTCCCAGGGAAGTTCTGGTTCATCTGTTCGTATGCCTGACGGTGAAGCGACAGACGCTTGTCGTAGCGTGACATGATATAACCCAGGATTTCAAGTTCGGGATTGACCAGCTTTTTGATTTCCTCGTATTTTGCGGTAATCAGGCCCATTCCGTCCAGTGCAAATACTTCGCAGTTGATAGGAATCAGCAGGTAGTCAGAAGCTACCATTGCATTGATAGAAACCAGTCCGTAGTTCGGAGGGCAGTCAATCAGGATAAAATCATAGTGGTCTTTCAGCTTATCCAGCATCAAGCGAAGAATAAATTCACGTCCTGTTCGGCTCACCAGTTCCTGCTCGCACTTATAAAGGTTTGGGCGTGAAGGAATGAAGTCGAAGCTTTCTTCGTTTTCATTTTCGCAGAACACACATTCCATTATGCTGGCATTTCCGGACATGGCTTCGTAAAGGGTTTTACCATCCTTTTCCGTGGCCAGACGGAATCCCATCATTTTAGATGCGTTACCCTGTGCGTCGGCATCTATGACCAGCACACGTTTACCAAGAGAATGTAAGGCTTTTGCCAGATTGACGGTGGTAGTGGTCTTCCCTACTCCACCCTTAAAGTTGAATGAAGAAATTGTAATTGCCATATCAAATGTTTTTGTTTTATTACACTGCAAAGATAGTCGTTTTTTTTCATTTCCGACATAAATACAGAAATATTTTTATGCAAAAATGTAAATATTCAAATGTGCAAACGCATAAAAGTATTTTTGAATAAAAATATAAAAGCATTTTTGTGTGGATACATAAAATAATAATAGTATAAATAAATAAAAGCATAGAAACGTAAAAACATAAAAGTATTTTTATATGAACATACTTTTGTGTGGAAATACAAAATGGGTGAGAGAAAGATATTTTAGTACAAAATCATGGAAGTATTAACGTATAAAAGAATAATTGAGTAAAAGTATAAAAACATAAAAGCATAAAAGTATTAAAGAATAAAAGTATCTACTTTCAAATATAAATATATGCAAAAGAATAATAATGTTTTAATACAAATGAATGAAAATATAAAAGCATGAAATAATAAAAGAGTAAAAGTGTTTTTATATAAAAGCATAAAAGCATGTTTGAATAAAAGTATTTATTAAAAATCAGATAATCAATTAGTTTTAAAGTTTGCTTATGTGCGGTAAAAACATTATATTTGCAAAAAATTGAGCATGAAAATGTTCTTTGTTTTATTACACCTGGATGGGGAACAGTGGTTCTTCATCCTTTTTCTTTTTGATATTCAGAGAGAATATGATATATTTGCATCATCATGAGAAAAATAGTAACCATGTTATTGCACACGGTGGTGTGAGTTATTTGTTATTGTGAATTAATGTGTTAAGATTACATACTCATTTCTATGTAAATAGATTTGAATATACATGTTTTTTATTAATAGTTTATTGAGCGCGCTTCCCTGTGAAGGGAGGTGCGTTTTTTTGTCCTTCATTACCATATTAACCTTGTATATCTTTGTACCAAAACAAACGCAAGATGAAGAAACCGACCAAACGTCTGCTCTGGACGGAGGCGTACAAGCTGATGAACGCCCGCACTCCGGACGGGAAAAATAAGCCGTTCGACATACGTTTTGTGTGTAAGGACGGAACGATAAGCGAATGTTACAACGTGCAGCGTGCCGTTTCGTACAACCGAGAAAAGGGATACCGTAAACTGGTAATGCCAAACGGAGATTTCCGTTACGTGTACGACGTACTTATTCTGCAGATTAACGACACAAAGATATTGGTTAAGTAGTTATATGACGACAAACACAAAAAATACAAACCGTAAGAAGTCCAACCAGGGAATAAAGGAGTTCAGAGGAAAAGTGACTTCACTCGTAGACCGTGGATACCAGTATATAGGCATGGCCCGTGTATCGGAAATCCCGTCTGTATCTTCCTCGGAAATGATGAAAGGGGGAGGGGCTATCGGCGGGCTGCCCATTCAGGGCACGTTTGATATTTTCGACAGCCGGCAGTCAACCCCGGTGCCGGTCAGCAATGCCGGGACACCCGGTCTGGGTTACATTCCATGGGGACCTGGCAACATGCTGCCGAATACCATCTACAAGCTGGTAGGCAGTCTGCCGTACACGGCAACCGCCATCAAATATATTATCGACCTGACCGTAGGGCTCGGGCCACAGCTCATGTACCGCTGGTCACGCTATGTAAACAGTACGGTAAAGAGTGAGCTGATTCCCTTCAAGGATGCCGGACTGCTGATTCGCAACCGCATCATGGAGATTCAGGCACAGATTGACCAGAAGAAAGCAGGAAGCGGCGAAGAGCGGGGTGGGGGATGTACAATCACCTGGTCGCAGGCCTTGTCCGGAGAGGAGCAGAAAGATACCGCACAGGTTGGAACACCGGAATACGAGCTGAAACAGCTTCGTGAAGACTATCGCACCTGGGAAGAAACTGACAAGGAATGGGACAAGTTCTGTGAAAATAACAATCTGGAACTTCACTACCTGAAGTGCATGACAGACGACGCGCACATGGACATTTATTTCCCTACCATCGGTCTCAGCATCGGACGGAAGGACCAAGAGTGGGACCCGAAAATCGTCAAGTTAGGAAACATTCCGGCGGTGTGCTGCCGCATGGAGGAGATGGACGACCGGATGCGGATCAACTACGTGTATTATGCTGAGAAATGGCGCAAGGATGCCACGCCCAAGTTGAATGCAAAAGATGTGGTGGCCTATCCGACACTGATGCCGGAAAACATGCTTACGGAGCTGCGCCGTCAGGTAGAAAAGAGTAAGAAGAGATCACCCAGGAACCGTACTACCTGGTTCTGCTGTCCAAGTTATTACCCTTCGATGCTGAAACCCTATTACCCGCAGCCGGCCTGGTGGAGTATCTTCCCGTCGATGACCTACGATTACGCCACGACATTGATTACCGACAAGGCCATGGCCCGCCAGAATGCGACCATGTGGGGGAAAATGATTTTCATCAACAACGAATACCTTCGTGCGATGTTCGATGAAATGGGAGCTGATACTACCGAAGCGAAACAAGCTGTACGTGACAGTATCTATAAGAAGGTGAATGAGTTCCTTCAACGCCGCGAGAACAACGGGAAAACTATCTGCCTGGACTCGTTTGTAGGTCCTGACGGAAAGACGATGCAGCATGCGGTGGAAATTGTGGATGTGCCACAGCTGACAAATGCGGCCGAATTAAAAGATGAATTAGAGGAGATATCCAGTATAATCTTCTTTGCCATAGGGGTTCATCCTAGTTTAATTGGAAGCACACCGGGGAAAAGCGGAAGCACCGGAGGTACTTACATGCGCGAATTGCAGTTGCTCAAGCAGAATCAGCTTTCTACCCGTCAGCGCATTTATCTGCGGTTCATGAAGAATATCTATACATTCAACAAATGGGACAAGCACGGAGAAATAGTCATCCGTCAGCAGACATTTACCACGCTCGACCGTAGCGCAACCGGCACAGAAGAGACAGAATCCACGCTATAACATACATTTTTCTTCTTCTTTTTTTGGTTTTATTCACAGAAAAAATCCCGGCAAAACGTCTGATTTGTCGGGATTTTTGTTGATTTTGGCTTAAGTGTTTATTAATAGATTTTTCAGTGGCGTAGTATCGCCACTCCAGTCGCGCTTAATAGATTTTTTTGGTGGCGATACTACGCCACTGAACTCGCGTAACTACGATTTTTCTTCATCTTTGCTTTTTGAATCTTTATTTTCCGGCTGTTTTTCATGGCTTTTGTTCCCTTGAATGGCGTTTAAAAGATTGATAATCAATCTGTGTTCAATCCGCTTTATCATCAGGAACTGGGTGCATGTCTTGGCTATCTGTGCAATGATGAAAGAAAGCATCAATATAATAGAGATGAAAAAATTGTACAACAAGTCCCTTGTTTCAGTCCCGTTAAAATATGAAAAAACAGAAAAGGCTATTTGAGCACATACGAAAATAGGGAAAATAAAGTTGATTGCTTTTAAGATTTTATCTTTCATAATCTGTTTGTATTTTTATGTATAAATGAATGTATAAAATTACTGTTCTATTTCCACACGCAGATAGGGCATTCCGCCTGGTAGCATTGGCCATATCTCCGCGTCTGGTGTAAGCATCCGCATCTGTTTCGAAGCGAGTCCAAGCAGGCAAAGCTTTTCTACCTCTGTATGGAATCCTGTCCATAATTCTCCATCTTTTGCGCAAGCAGCTTGCAGGAAAGAAGCTCCTCCACCTTTATCTTTAAAGAAGCCTTCAGGTAATTGCAGCAACATTTCTCTGATTTCCTGCCGGTGCTTTTCGATACGTTCCGTATGGAATCCTACATTTACGTTGGTATTCTGAATAGAACGCACAAAAAAATGAAGTCCTTCTTTCTTACATTCTTCGTATTCTTCGTGGCTGTGAAACATGCAGTCGGCGAAAATTCGGTCTACGTTTTCAGTATTCAGTTCGGTCATGGCTCTGTGATTTTAATGTCGTCAAGGTTATTGAAATTAACGATGATTTCGCTAATAACGTATATATACTCTCCTTTGCTTTCACTTCCCAGATAGGTGGTAGTATTTATTTTGTCAATATTAGAATGTGGGAAAGAGTTTTCAAAGAGTTCTTTCAGCATATTGAAGTTCTTTTCGGAGGCAGTAAGGTGTTGTCCATATCTTACTAAAGAAGATACATCGAATCCTTTATGTTTCAACATGGACACCTGCTCTTCTGCTTTTCTCACATGTCTGAAAGGATGGATATATCCTCTCAGAGTGGCAGTCATTCCGTATTCATTGAATGTAATGCTTTCTATGTTCCCGGTTCCTTCATTGTGCCACCATTCATAGAAGGATTCACAGATAAGTTTTAACCGTTCTCTTGCATCCTCGTTTGATACTTTCATCCCAAGCTGTTTTCTTAGTTCCCGGCCTCTCCTTTCTTATTCAGTTTTACTACTACCACACGAGGATTACCGAGGTAATGAATCAGCTTTTGCTGGAACCGGTTTACCACTTTAAATGAATCACTGGTTACGTTGTTTATAAGAACGTCTCCCGTGTGAATGATGTTCCCGTTACAGTTTACAAGGAATTTATCGAGATATTCCTGTTCTTTATGCTTGATTCTTTTCTCGTATGGTTGAGAGATCCTGTTCATTTCGTTATATATCTCCAGGAGTTTCATTCTGTATGGAGCGAGCTCGGATTCCATTTCTTGCTTTATGGAAAGAATATCTTCTTCCAGTCTTTTTGCACCTTCTGATTTTGATTCCATAATCTTATTCCGGTAGTGGGTTATCAAATATTTCTTTCATCTTATTCATTGATTCCTGAATACGTTTTTCAAGTTTTTCCGTGTAGTGGTCATCATTTATCGGATTGGGGATAAATGTTGTTTCTACTCCGTAACGACCTATGTCAAGAGGGAGAGGGAAAAACGCAACAGTATCTACTGTCGTTCCTGGAATCAAATTGACGGTAATGCTCACGCCTTTAATGTCTTTCACCATCGTAAACCAGACGCTATGATTCTTACACGTTGCGAGGTCCTTTATCAGTCCTTTCTCTTCCAGTGGTTTCAGGTATTTCGTAATGTATAAATCGGTGTTTACTGATTTTCTGTTTAGTTCATCATTAAGGGATTTATTTGCAGCCATCAGTCTTTGATAAATAAACCTCCGTTCTGGTGATCTGAATGTTTCCTCTGCTGACACATCGGACTTAAAAAATGTGATATGGTCTTCATCCGCCTCTGTTTCGATAATGACTTTCATTGAGTTTTCTCGTGACGGCTCATTCAGTCTGAACATGATTCGGCATCTGCATGGAATAACCCGCAAGTCTGTGATAATTCCTTTCTCTTCCAGCGGTTTCAGGTATTCAGACACATATTTTTCTATTGAATAATCGTTTGCGGTCATAGGCTTATTTCTATTTGATAAATTGTTCTTTTATATACTTTATTCCTTGAAGGATATATTGTTCAATTGTCTCTGTGTAATGCGGGTCGTTCTTCGGGTTTAGAAGTCCGGCCCTGTACAATGGCCTGTATTTGCAAAATCCAGTAGTGGGATAAAAGAATACGCAGTCTTCATTTTTACCTGGTTTTAAATGCGCGGATATTTCTTTCCCATTTATGTTTTCTACCATCGTAAACCAAATATCTCTCTCACAGTCTTCATGAACGTCCTTTATAAGACCTTTTTCTTTTAGCGGTTTTAAGTATTTGGTGATATATTCATTCCCTTCCTCAAGAACAACTCGATAGCTCTTTTCATCATACTGTTTCACCCATTTCATTTCACCTTCTAACCGTTCTTTAGCATCTGTAATGAAATAGAGTATATTTTTTAGTTCATCGTATGAAACCTGGTAACTAATCGCAGAAAAGAACAAAGTAAACTTGATTGTGTTTGAGTTGTCTTTTTTGTTTATTTCTGCTTTTATTGGAAGTCCTTTTATCAGCTCCTTCAATTGGAAACGTATCCTATTCAGATTAGGGTAAATTCGTATTCTGTATATGGTTCCTTTCTCTTCCAGCGGTTTCAGGTATTCAGACACATATTTTTCTATTGAGTAATCGTTTGCGGTCATATGGCTATTTTTCTTTTATTTCTCTGATTGACTGCATAAAATAAGCATTATCCAGCATGTTGAGAAGTCCTCTTTCTTTTTCACTGATATACTTTTGTTTGTTCCACATTTCATATAAGGCATCTTCGGTGAGAAGTCCTGCCGGTAAAATACGTCTGGTGAAGGATTTCATATCTACATGCTTGATATGGTACTGCCAGCATTTGTACTGCATGAAGTTTGCGTATTGGACGGCTATTCCCGGTCGGTCAATCACTGATCCGAGGAAAAGCAGGACTGCATTCTCAATAGTGTAGGTGTGGTTCTCTTTTATCCGGTCGTGAAGGATGGCGACTCCGTTCCATTTACCTAGCAAGGATTCAAAATTTTTGTCTGTTCTGTAATGGGGTTCGTTTATCATACACATAAACAAAGTTTTTCCTTCTTCCGGTGTTAATTCTCTTTTGGGTTTCCGGTCAAGTTCCTCACACCATTTCTGAATGGCGTCCGGACCGATGTCTTTCTGATGTTTAAATTCCATAGCTATATTGTTTAATGGTTTGTTACTTTATACGTTCCGACTGGTCCGCACATGCTACATGGGCAATCTCAAGGTTTCTGCAGCTCATACATGTGGGTACGGTAGGGGAGTAGACACGTCCGCATTTCGGGCAGATCCATCCGTATTGTGAAGGTGCTGGCGTGTCGAGAGCAGGTTTGTTTTCACTGCGGGCCATTTCAACGGCCTTTATCGCATCGTCCATAGATACGGTGTAGTATAATTCACCTCCAGTGAATCGGCCCGTTTTCTTTTCGTTAAGGTATTCTTCGGGTATCATGGCTCAATTATTTGTAGTTCATTACCAACTTTCAGTTTGGCTAAGAGTGTATTTACGGCTGCTACCTGATTTGACAATTCATTGAGGTAGATCCTAAATATTTCTTTCATCAGCTTGTCATCCACGTTTATATTGACAGTCTTGGATTTTCCTTTTTTATATCCGAACAATTTTCGTTCTTTGTAGATAATGAACTGATGAAGTTGAATATTTTCCATCTCTTGCATGTTTTGAATGGCTTCATCGAGCATTTTCAGCCTTCTTGTGGCTTCCACTTCATTACCAAGGATTCCCTCGACTTCATCTATCAGTTTCTTTAGATCTTCCGTCATAATTCATTCTGTTTATGATTTGTGGGGTAATCACTCCATTCTCTTATCTCTGCATTGCAGCAGGGGCACAAAACATATAGCAATGTTTTTTCTATTCTTGTAAATGGGAACTCCCCATCACTCCTGGATTGCACGTCCCTTTTATCGAAAGTAAACTCGCACCCGCAGAACTGGCAGGTCGCTATTTTCTTATCGTATTTCCCTTCTTTGATAATTTCAATCATATTGTTACAGGTTACGACAGTACCAAATACATGGCTGTCAAAAACAGATAATATAATTTGGTTTTACTCATGGCTGATTGCATTTACATATTGTTCCAGAATTGATTTCACTTTCCGGATGGATTCTGTTTCCAGGTGTATGACTGGGTGTGCATATTCTTCGCATTCGTCTTCGTTTGTATATAGAATGTAAAGCATATCTTCTGTAAATTCCACGCCTTTAAACCTGACTTCATCGCCATCTGCCAGGAAAAATATTTCATCCTCTAAATCCAGCTCGTCGATAATATCATAACTTTCTATTCTGAAATCGTCCATGTCATCATATTCACAGACGGGAGACAGAAGCAGATAAATTTCTCCGTAGAGCTTGAATCTCTCCAGCATTTCTTCGGGTGTAATTTCTATTTTCATGGTTGCTTAGTTTTGATTAATATCCGTTTTCACATGCTTTGCAGCAAAATTTCTCACGATTTCCAGCATCGTAATCAGTGATTTCGTATTTACGACCGCACTGCTGGCAGGTATATTCAATCACGTCCGACTGATAGTATTTGCAGGAATCTTCCGCTTTTACTTCCTTCCCGAAATTGGTACATTTCCCGTCGTCATAGCTGTTGCATGTTGCGCAGGTGGGGGATAAGTTTTGGGATTTTTTTAGAAGTTCCGGATTGTCGTGGATATTTCCCACGATTTCACACTGGAAACCCTCTTCTGCTGTTTCGGTAAAGGCGTGAAGGGGGAATCCTCCATAAATCCGTTCGTTACATTCTTCTACTGAAGCATAAAACATTCCTGCCTGAAATCTGATTACATACAGTTTGTTGTCATGCTCCCATCTCACAATGTCGTCTTTGTATATTTCTTTCCCGTTTTTGTCTGGGAGGCCGGAGAACTGGCCGATGGTATCTTCGTTTACGCATTCTCCTTTTCGCCAATCATCTTTAGGGAGTATGACGAAGTTATTCTTACGGTCTTCTGCCAATCCTCCATAAATCCATTGATTATGGATTAATCCTTTCCCTCTGAATTTTATTATATGTTCCATAATCTACATAATAATGGTTCCAGAATTATTTTCTATGTATGTTTGAGTCTTCACGGACCGTAGCCATTGATTACGGATTTTTCCCCAATATTCAATATCAATACTGTTGAAAATATGCCTGCGAATTTTTGCAGCTTTTTTAGCAGATTTCATAATATCTTCGATAGACCGGCACATTCTTCGTTGAATATCAAAACCAATTTCTTCGATTCTGTTAAAACAATTCACTTTTATGTAACATAGCCCGATTTTCTCTACTTCTGCAAAAACAAATATGTCGCTTAAAAAGAATGGATTAGGTGTCTCGTATATTTTCATATATTCTTTCTTTAAATTTAAAAACAAAAAATGCAAATAATAATAAGTAGGATAAACCATATCACAGCAAGCGCACTAATCTGTTTTACCTTTCGGAAACGATAAATGTCAGTTCTAACTAAATAGTGCAAATATCCGGATAGAATAAGCCATACGGTAAGCAATATAATCCCAATAATCATGGTTTCGCTTTTAAATATTCTTTGTTTAGGTGATTATTGTCTATAAGCCATCTAATCATTGAAATAGCGGTATCAAAAGAACCAATATTCATTTCCTGGTGCTTCATATCATATCCAAGTTCTTCGTATGAAATAAACCAGAAGGTTCCGTCACTATTCATTGCAAAATCAGCATTTGGGCGTTTACTTTGAGTGATTGACTTTGGCATAATTTCCAGAAGCCGGTCAAGACTCCATGCAGGAACATCTTTTCCCCAGAGAGCGTCGAAAATTTCCTCTCCGGTCATTAATGTACCGTCCGGGTGTTTATGGAAAGGGCTTTCCAGTTTTGCGATTCTTTCCGGTGTCCAATACTTCCCTCTCAATGTGGGAGGTTTTGTTTGCAGTTCCCATTCCCATGATTTTACCCGGCTGTTGGTGTGGTGATACACCATGTCGGCCGTTTCCGGTTTCAGTCCCAGCGAAAGAAGTATTTCCGACTGGTCGCGTGTAGTTGCTATTTGTGATTTGAAGTCCATATTTTATTCCTCCACTTTTACAAAAATTACATTGGTTTTATCTTCCCTCTCATTTTTACTGCATCCACCGCAAATTTTCTTTAATGCGGGTAACATAATGTCGCAATCAAAACAATATGGATTATAGAATATACATTTACAGCATCCTTTACCTTCCTCTACTCTCAGCTTCACAAGCCCGCACTGAAATGTTTCTCCGACATTAAATTCTTTCTTCGTCATAATCAATCTTCGTCTTTAGGGAACAAACTCTCAATATCTTCATTGGTATAATAGCTTAGCACATCTTCAAAATGGGAAATGCAAATACCGGTATTTTGTGCCACACAATGAATTTCACGTTCAGAATTTACTCCCAATATCTTATCAAAAATAGTCGTGCAATTAGGATATTCTATCCATACCACAAGGCCATAGCCCATTTGCCATTCATATTGATCAATCAGTTCTGTGAGTAATTTTAATTTCTTGAAATCCATATCCTATTTATTTTCATTTTTCTTTATTTCCTCATAAATCATCTTTGCAAGTTCCGGAACAGACTTGTCACACCAGCCGTCTGCTATGTCGTCTTTTTCTTTGTCAAAGTGATTTTCGGCAACATATTCGTTCACCCACGATTGAAAATCATCCTCCGAAATACCATAGTCGGGGTCATATTCTATGTAAGATGTAAGTGAATAGCAGTGTTCGTGAGATTTCCATGGATATACAGTTCCATCATAGACAAGCGTCTGATTCTTGTATCGTTCTCCAGCGTGGATAGTTCCACCGCAATAATCGCACCGGTGTTCTTTACGGGCGATAGGGGATTTTTCTTGTAATACTTCTGCCATATTATTTTTCTTTTTTATCGTTCTGTATTTCAGATAATTTATTAATCACTAAGTATGTAAGCATAAATTCTATGAAAAGGATGTCGTAATCCAAACCGGAGAAATAGCTCATTGCCATAACGAAAGCCACAAGACCTACAAAAATTGCAGTAGCAATAAAATACTCTTTCATCATCAATACCTGAATTTACCGAATTGAATTACTGCCATTGGCTTGCTGAAATAATAACCTCTGAACCACTCTTTCCAGTCGTCTACCGACAGGCCATCGTTGGCCGCAAGTTCTTTCAGTTCCGGATATTTACCGTCGATGTCGAAAAAATTGAAAGAGGCACATCCGTCGCGATCCAGCTGGAAGGTAAGTTTCTGAATACCTGTTCCAGATTCCGCGGTCAGACAGCCTATTGTTATTTGTCTGCTGAAATACGGACGGGCTTCCCACTGACGGACGGAGATAACCGCTTCACCTTGCTGCACCTCGTGTATGCGTTTTGCCCAAAGCGGGAAGTTGGTCCGGATGGTGTGTCGTTTTTCGCCGGAAAGGAATTTCTTACGGAATCCGGTAGGGTTTCCCGACCGGGGATGTTTGGTCGGGAAAGATTGCGAAAGCATGAGCACGTAAGTCTTTTTCATAACTTTTTTAGATTTCATGTTCATCGTTTTATTACATTTTACCTACCGCAAAAATAACAATTTTAAATCGAAATCGCATCAAAATTATTTCTAAATTTCATAAAACCTCCGATTTTTCGTTTTTGTCCTTCAAACTACCGAATCAGACCGCTAACTTTGAGGAAAAACACAAAGACTATGTTAGTAACGAAAACCGAAGAAATCAGGGCATACGTGCCCACCAGCGTGTACAGCGGCGACCAGTCACTTCTCACAATCATGGAAGAAACAGAAGAGAACATTCTTGTGCCGATACTTGGGCGTAAACTCTACGAAAAGGTATGCGGAGAATACGATAAGGCCATGGAAGAGTATGGCGGAGTGACGGCGGCCTACGTGGAAAAAGAAAACCTTACACCCGAAATCCGTCTGATACGTGCCTGCCAGCTTCCGGTGGTCTACTTGTCGCTGGCCAACAGCACCGGCATTCTCACGGTGAGTCTGAACGACGGAGGTGGACTGAATCAGGTGTACACCGACGGGTACGACAAGGCCGACGAGAAATCCGTGAGCCGGTTTGAACGCGATGCGTATTTCAAGGGCCGTCGCGGAGTGGACCGTCTGCTGGTATTCCTGGAAGAGGATGCGTGCAGTCAGGCTCCCGTGTTTGCCGATTTGTGGCGCGAAAGCCGGTATTTCTACCTGCAGGGCGACTTGCTTTTTACTACCGCTATCGAGATGAACCGTTTTCTGGACATTAACGAAAGCCGGGAGAAATTCATCTCAATGTTGCCTGACATACGCTATTGCCAGAGCGCTTACATAGAGCCGGAGATAGGGGAGGAGCTGACCGATGCGCTGGTGAAATGGTGCACGCGCTCGCTAAAGTCCGACCTTTTCACGGGCGAAGACAAGGATGCCATAAATGCGGTGTGGCAGAAGGCGGTGGACTGTCTTCGCATGGCGCTGGCACTCTACATCGAGTCGCGCCGTCCGGAAAAACAGCGCAAGTACAGCGAAAACGAGGCAGCTTATTCCATGACAAAGGCCCGCAAATTTATCTCCAACCATCAGGATTCTTTCGGAGAGTTTATCAAGGATTCTCCGCTGTATGTGCCGCCGCTCACTGAAACAACCGGACCGGACAAGCAGCCCATATTCGATTATGACAACCAGGACAACGCCATCTTCGTCATGCGTCCGCAAGCCTTCACCAGGCACTGATTTTTTGTCCTTCATTCCCAGTTTTCATATACCTAACTTTGGAGTATAAAGAAACGACAAATGGATACGACAAACTACCAGATACATCTTCCGGCACTTCCCGACAGTTGGAACCGGCTGTCTACCGAAGAGCTGGAAGAGGTGAACAGACTTTACAAGCGTAAGGAGGCTATGGCTGCGGCAGGCGACGAGGAACGTGCCGACCGCCTTTTCAAGCTGAAGTGCTTCATGCTTTTTCTCGGACTGAAAATCGTGCGGCGCACCGTGACCGATGAAAATGGTGAAACGGTGTTTCTCTTCCGGCGCAAAGGGATTCGCCACCTGTTTGAGCGCATTCCCATGCGGGCATGGCAGGTGGACCAGTGGATTGACCAGAAACTCGGTTTCCTGGATAATCCTTTTGCACGCACCGTCACTCCCTACGGAATTATCCGCCTTCGTATGGGAACCCTTCGTCTGAACGCACCGAAAGATGTGATGTCCGATGTCAGCTTTGCGCAGTACCAGTCCGCACAGAATCTGCTTATCATGTACTGGGACGCACAGAAGGTTCTACAGACGCTTGTAAGGCGAAAATCGACCCATGCCGCCATCCGGATGCAGTTGCGCCGCATGAAGCAGGCACGATGCCGGTTTCTGGCCACGCTGTTCAACGAATCCGTGCGCGAGACGGGAGAGATACGCGAAGGACGCTACCTGCGCAAGTGTAAGCGCCGCGTGTGGTCGTTCAACTCCGGACAGATACAGAAAAACGCCCGCTGGTTTAGCATGGTAGAAGCCCGCATGTTCCCCGTCATGGTGCAGTATTTTCAGAGCGTGCAGGAAGCCTACGCGCGCATGTATCCGGAGCTGTTCACGCCTAACGGGAAAAAGAACGGACGGCAGAACCCTATCAAGATAGAGGTGGAAATGATTAACAACATCATGAAGTATCAGGGATTCAGTGACTACGACGCAGTGTACGACAGCGAGGCGGTCCGCATCCTGGGAATTATGAATGCCATGGCTAAGGAAGCCAAGGAAATTGAGAAAATGAATCAGAAATACAGAAAAGGGAAATGATAACCGATTACCAGAGTAACGCATACCGAATTTCTTACCAGGGCGTGTCCATGATAGAAAATGCACTGGGAAACCCCAACCTGATTCAGGTGGGGGTAGTTCCGGGCTGTACCATCATGGTGGCTCCACAGAAAAGCTACGAAATAGATTATCTGCCCAACGGAGAATACCGAAGCTGGACGCTGACGGGATACAACACCCGTCTGAACCGCACGGAGGCACACTACATCTATGCCCGTCTGGAACGTGGTTCTGACGATGCCATGGTGCTGTTTTCCGTGAACGACTATGCTACTGACGGAAGCATCGGCGGAGAGAATCCCAGCGAAGATTTCTATTACATACGTATCGGAAGCATTACCGCCACCGGCAGTCTGGAAGCTGCCACCCTCGACCGTGAAATTACACTGGACTACGGTAAGCTTTCTACTCCTGCAGGTAATGACCAGGATGCAGTCGGATGGAAGGAACTGTTCGAACTGACCGCAGAAGGATTGATCCGTCCGCTGAAACGTTTCACTTCCTTTATTGTGCAGGGCACGCTTTCCATTATCGGGAAACTGGTTATCAACGACAAGCAGATTACGGATGTGGCACGCCAGGTAGATGATGGTAATTTTGTAGAAAGCGATGAAAATTTGCCCACAACAAAACTGTTGATGGGTAAATATCTTGATGAACTTAGGAAAAGACTTTTAAGTAAAGACCGTGAGGACCAGACAAAATTTCTTCTCAAGTTTGGCGAGTTTATTGACAGCATGATTGCCGGAAAGGGTGCTGGTATATTCCCGGACGGGCGTGGACAGTTCTCAAGGCTGGAGGTACGTGATGCACTTGTTGTAATGCGGCTTATCATAAATGAGATTCAGGCGATGGCAGGTGATTTCTCTTTCAGCGATGCAGGATGTATCGAAAAGGTGGAAGACCTGGGAGACGACACTTACAAATTGTGGATGGAGAAGCGTACAGAATATGATGTGACAAATTTTACTGAAAACGACATAATGTATTCCATCATCAATAATCTGCTGACTGGAGGCACGGATTATTACACAAGCTGGTTCCGCTGTCTGACAAAGAACGTCAACGACAACACGCTAACGGTAGTGCTCTATCCTGATTCAGAAGTGCCTGGAGGGAAAAACTATCCTCCGGTGGCCGGATACAACGTCACTCGACGTGGTAACTCTGTATTGCCAGACGAAGGAGAAGTGAACGAGCGTGCGCAGAGCTGGCTGCTCTCCAGCCGAGAAGGGCGCATCATGTTCCTCGCCAATGTCTACAAGCCTATATTGGAAGATTACAACTACGCCATCAGTATCGGTAAATTCCCTAATATTAAAGCTTTGGATAATCTTCCGGTCACTACAGAAGACGTGGGTGTGATGGCCAAGACTATCGTCTGCGAACGGCTATATCAATATGATTATAACGGTGATGTCATATCTAACAAAGTGGACCGCGGCGAATGGTCGCTCACAGTGGCGCAGTCAGAGCAGCCTTATCGCTTTATTCAACACGATAGACTTTATCCGGACGGACAGCACACGTTTACGGAACTGGAGCAGCACACCGTCTATCATTACGGATGCAAGTGGGGTTGCTTGGTAGACAAGACGGAAGATGAACCTGTATGGAACTCCCCCTCGTGGTCTTTACTTGAAGGCGACAAGAATTATCATCTTGACTTCGAAAGTTCGAATGGATGGCAGTTCTTCATTCAGCAGGTCAATACAGACATTACAGCAGTAGTAAGTTATGGAAACAGAAATATAACTAACGTTCTCATGGCTACAGATGGAGTGGAGGTAGAATGGCTTCGTGACACAGGAAATATACCATCAGATAACAGTTGGAAACCTACATACGTTGACGGTCAGAAGCATGTCATACATCTATCCGTAGCCGATATGGGTAGTGGTTGGGGAAGTGAGTATCGGAAGATAAGTTTCATCTGTAGGATATTTATACCTGTAGGAGAAAATTTTGAAACAGTGGAAAACAAAATTAACATCAAAATATAGATTATGAAAGAAGTCTTTGTAAGGTATTCGATTCATGAATGTATTGGGGAAGTGGCTAATGGAACTTTATCCAGAGAAATGCATATTTCCGATATAATTGATATAGAAGAAGATAAAGTAGACGATTTGCAATACATTAAAGATAAGCTATCAGAAATGTATGGTTTTTTTACATATCAGATAGAAATTAAATATATAAAATCATGGCAATAAATACGAATGTAAAGGACATATCAGTACATGTAGACCCGATTTCCTTTATTGCAGACATTGAGATACTGAGCGGAAATACCGCACAGACCTATAACCAGGACACTAAGGAATATGAGCCGGATCGTTCGCTTGTCCCCTGCGTGCTGATGCCTTACGTGCAGGTGTCCGACCCTGAGGGGGTGATGAACGGTAACAGGACGATTACGGGTGTGGAATGGTACGAAGGATCTCCGAAAGCGGACGGTAGCAACCGTATATCGAACAACGACAATTATGTCATATCCGACACCGGACTTCCGACCTATTCTTTGAAGGTGAAGAAAAATGTAGAGCCAAATACTCCGATGGATATCTTTGCCATCTTCACGATTACGGATACCCGTAGGAATACGGAAGTTAAAGTGGAACGCAGCGTATCTCTATATACGGCTCTGTATGATACAAAGGTTCTTAACATGCGGTTGATGGACCAGCCCCAGGGATGGTTTATCGACCCGACAAGGGAGAAAGCAGACTCATCCGGAAGATGGATGCACACTATCACAGCACAGCTTTTTTCAGGAAAGGAAGAAGTTCCTGATGCTAATGCGGCTTACTGGTGGGAAATAAATACCGACAATTCTACATGGAGGCAGATTACACAGGACGAACTGGACATCTTCATTTCAGGCAAGGATAGCAGCGGGAACTGGACAAAATCGCTCACGTTCGATGCACGTTTTGTGCGTACGGCTGCATTCCGTTGCCGTGCGGCATATTATACAGGAACACGCCCTTCCGCTCCGGAACTGGAGAACCTGCAGGTGACATCTACTGTTAAGGTTGAAATGCCGAAGACGTTGAGAGCAAGCATACGGCAACTTTCAGGAGCAAAGATTAATGCTTCGATGAGCACGAATGTCAGGTTTGAATGTGTTCTGACTGACAACAAGCAGGTGATAACCTACAATGACAAGCTGTTTTCTATTGTCTGGAAAGCAAAATCCGGAAAAGCGGGCGTGTCTGACAAGACAATCGGTAAAGGTAATACCATCAGCTTTACGCCTTCATCCTTGGGATTCGATAAGGCATATTCCATGGCCGTGTATGCAGAGGTAAAGATGTATGCGGTCACGGCGTTGGTAACCAGCGGGGGTAAAGTAATGATTAATAACAACAAGGCTGTCATAGCCACAAAATTTGAATAATATGGGATATCTACTTGTTAAACCTGAAGTGCTTGAATCAAAAGGAATCAAGTATTTCGAACGTATGCCGGACGGTAGGGCAATTGCCGATTTCTCCATGTTGCGGGTAATAGGTAGCGTAGGAGATGTACAGATAGTATCTTCTGCTGAGGAACTGAAGAAGATGATTGAGGATCAGAAGGCCAGCGGACAGTATGAAACTGTCGATACAGAATCCGGTACACAAGAAACGGATGGAGATAATGATGTAGTTGTGCCTGATATGGAGGAAGGAGGTGAATAATGAATCTGGAAGGTGGATTTACACTAATTGGACTGATGGATGGTACAACTATAAACGGATTCATCCGCGTAGAAGGAACCCCTCTTGTACAACGGTACAACAAGGGGACCAGTCAGTTTATCCCTGATTTTGAAGGACTGGCCGACAACATGAAGCCGACTTTGGTAACCATTCTTCGTGATGTGGCAACTGGAGAAATCATCATTCCTCACGAAATCACGTATAAGTACAACGGGGTAACACTAACTTTCGGCTCTGACGGACTTTCTACGAACGGCGGAATGACTGGATATTTCAAAAAAATAGACAATTATTCGGCGACAATCGGCTCCCAGTCTTACCAGTTGACTGCATTGCGGGTAATGAAGAACCTTGTTCCTATATCCGGATACGACAACGACCGTATCAGTGTATCTGGTACGATAGAAGTAGGCGGACAGAACATTTCATTCAATGAGCTGTCGAAGAATGTGGTTATACAGGAAATGACAGGCAATGCCTATGATGTGATCATATCGGATGACAAGGGCGGTGCCCTGACAGAGGCCGGTGAGTCACTGACATGTACTGCTACGCTCTATAAAGACGGTGTAGAGGTGACGGATTATTCCGGTTATACCTATCAATGGGTGAAACTGCTCGGTACCGGTGACTCGGACTGGGGTACTTCACGTACACAGAAAGTCACTGCGGGTGACATTGATAACATATTGAAACTTCGTTGTGACATTAAGTCAGGAGGCAGTGTGATAGCCTCCGGCTTCACGCAGATAACCGACTATTCCGACCCGTACTATGTAGATTTCAAGATAACGGGGATTACGGGTAATACAATTCGTTCTGGAGAGACGGCTGTAGTGAAACCCGTAGCGCGGAAACGTTCAGACGGCACAGACGGAGGCATATCAAACTGGGACTGGAACATAAGGAATAATGCCGGAAATGCATTTATTCTTTCTGACAAAGAATCCGAAACATTTAATGCTGCTACAGTAAGTATAAGCTATGCGGACATTAAGCGTGCAGGAATGGGTATTAGTGGAAGTGTTAGTGCAATAATTGAATAAAGGAGGTTATATGATAGCGACAGGTGCTTTCTCTTTGATAGGGGTGCAAGATGCTGTAATCAATGAGTCAATTTATAAAAGAACAGCGCAAAATGTAAAGCCTGAGACTCCCGTTTCTGATTCAGGTAAAATACCTGAAGGATGGAGTGCTACAATGCTTGATGTATCAGCATCATTTCCTTATTTGTGGGAAAGTCAAAGGGCAAGAACAGAAATGTATTCGTCGAATGACATTTCTAATGCTGTTTTGGTGTATGCAGGTTATAGAATTAGCAATACGGGAAATAAAATTTCGGATGCGAATTACAAGTATAGCGATAATATAAAACTCTCTAAAGGTCAGGTTATAGAGGTAAATACAGCGGGAAGCTCTGTATCGGTTATTTCATTGTCTAATGGAAGCACGGCGAGTTTTACCCCTGTTAAAACTTTAAATAGCACCGTTCCACAAGTGTCTACCTACACAGCGGATGAAGATTGCAATGTCGTAGTTTGTGTTAATACTATTTCTGCATACAGTGTTAAGATATACACTGCAAGTTACGGTGCATGGTCTACTCCAACCTTAAAAAACAGCTGGGGTAAACAAGGTGCAAAACTGCGAATGAGAACATGGGCAGAGGGTGTGGAGTATTTGCAAGGAGCAGATGGAGAAGAGTTTTATGATGTTGTTGTATATAATAATAAATTATATCTATGCACCAAAACTCATACCTCTGACTCTAACAACAACCCTTCATCTTCTATATCAGGATATTTGGGTTTTTGGGAATCTGCTCAAGAATGGACTTTTATCGCAACAAAGTTACTATTAGCTGAGAAGATTAACGCAGAACAGATTAATGCAGATGGAATTAAAGCTAAAAATGTAGATATCGAAGGAAAGATTACTGCAACTTCTGGAATTCTTGGAGGATTTACAGTCACTCAATCAGCAATAGGCTCTACCGATGTTGGTGATAGTTTATTACTTATGAGAAATGGTATATCATTTAACAATAAAAAAAAGACGGCTGGGATTGGTGATACCTTACCTGGATCTACAGGAATTGTATCCAAAGTTGCTGGTATATTTACGACAACTTTAGATAAATACGACTTACATTCAGAAGGTATTGGGACATTAATTGTACAATCTAAGGGAGGTGTATCACATACTGCGTTAAGTATAGTAACTGAAGAACGTGATTATGATACAGCGATTGATTTTCGTGGTAAAATTAACACTCATGGTAGTGAGTTAGGCGGATCTTTTGGTGATTACGGCCTGACTACAGCAGTTGGATTTCAGCATGTATGGGACCCCTCGGCTGGTAGATTTAGACTGGGAGATTTGTGTTTTGTAAATGGAATATTAACCGGTGTCAGATGGCACGATAATTAATAAAAATTTTAAATTAGGAAGATTATGGAAACAATAGATTTTAATGAAGTAATAAGAGATAATATTGAGGTTGTGGGAGAACTGCTACCAGTAGCATCACCTTCTCAAAAAGGTTTAATGAGTG